>ENA-OPBE01002872-OPBE01002872.1-human-gut-metagenome-genome-assembly--contig:-NODE-2872-length-12237-cov-2.595879_pt1 | contig 12237 bp, 10 predicted proteins | sample MGYA00241066_ERZ501448 | MGnify/ENA primary metagenome ERZ501448 (study PRJEB25962, sample SAMEA2042585) | human gut metagenome | biome: human gut; feature: human-associated habitat; material: faeces...
CAGATAAACAGTTTTATTTTTTTCAACTGTCTACCTAAAAGGGAGCATACCATTTCATTCTCTGAGAGCTGTCTCCCTGCCTGCGGCAATCAGAATTTACTGACTTTTTCGGACTATTATTCTAATTTGTTTCCTGCTATAATAGAGTCTCGAAATGCAGATATATGTGAGATGAGAGAGGTGGTATCGCATGAGATGCAAATTTTGTGGAACAACGCTGCCGGATCATGCAAAGTTTTGTCCAGGCTGCGGAAAAGAGATAGATAACGACAGGGAACGACACGAGGGCAGAGAAGCCAGCAACATACCAGAAGATGCGTATTATACAAAAGTTATCGAGGAAAGTAATGAGAAGACGATAGATGATACGAGAATTGCCAGAACCAATAACAGAAATGTGGTAGATGATACGAGAATTTCCCGGGCAAATAATAAGAATACGATAGATAATACAAAGACAACCAATAAACAAGCTGCGGTAAGTAATACGAACAAAAAGAATTCCAAAAGAAAAAGAAGACATAAAAAAATATCTGTGAGATTCATTGTTGTCTATTTGATCGTTGTTTTGACAGGAGGTTTTTGTCTTTACAGGATGGGATTTCCTGAGAAAGTTGTGGAGATGTTAAGTAAGCAGTCTTCGGTACCAGATTCGAAGAAAGAGATTTCGCAGAAGAGCGATAAGAAGAAAAATAATGAGAAAAAGACAGGGAAGGCAACAACAGAAAAGAAAAAAGATAAGAATAAAAATAAAAAAACTTTAGAATCCACAGAAAGTACGCTCGCTTATACGGATAATTCCAGTATGAATGTAGGTGCGTGTCTTAGTCCGGAGGATTATAATACAGTGACTGCGAAGGATGATAGCTTTAGTTTTGCTTATCCAAAGTATTTATTTAATCATAGTGAGGTGAATGAGGAAGGAACTTCTTATACATTTTCTTATAAAGGAAACTCTGCTTCTGATTCAAATGAGGCAGAACTTAGTGTATATACACAAGAAAATGAGGGCGATCCTTTACAGAATGCAAGGGAGCTTTATCAGAATTTTTCTTCGGAAGTTTATAAGAAGTATTTTAAGATGTATCCATCAAGAGTAGACAGCTCGGGTATGGCAAGAACCCTGATCGGCGCTTCCGCCGATTCGTCAGAGAAAACAGGGGTATATATTATAGCAGCAAATGATGGGAAAAGGGATTATATTTTGAAGTTTACTTATCCAGACCCTGATATGACGAATGATTATAATGAGATAGATTATGTGGTCGATTGTGTGTACCGTTTTTGTTCTTTTAGCGGTGGAACGTATCAGCCACGGTCCTACCAGCAGTTTTTAGATGATAACATGGGAAGCAAAAAATAGTGGTAAATTAAAGTTTTGAAATAAGGCTGCAGCAATCCCATTAGCTTTAGTTAATGGATAGTTTAAAGTAAAAGCTAAGAAAGTAAGAGATAAATTATAGCAGGACAACAGGAAAATGACAGTAGAGAAATTATTGTTGTAATTATGAATTTTCTCTTATAAATGAGTGGCGAAAAAATGAATAGCTTGGTATAATGAGATAAGAATGCATGTTCTCATTATTTAAGTTAGGAAGTGAAAAGATGAAGGTTTTTAAGACGATTTTTCTTTGTGTGGTGCTTGTTTTTGCTCTGGCTGGCTGCGGGAATAGCCATGCAGAGGCAGATAAGACGGTAAAACAGGGGAGTGGACAGAAGACAGATGGAGCAGTTAATGCTTCAGAGGAATCAACGAAAGGGGCAGCCGAATCTGCAACGGAAGGTGTGCAGGTGAAGGAGAGCACAGCGCAGGAGTCAGCAACTGAGTCGGAACTTGACTCAGATGCAAGCCATAGAGCTGATTATGTTATTGTGATTGATGCTGGACATCAGGCTCATGGAAATTATGAAGAAGAACCGGTGGGACCGGGGGCTTCTGAGACGAAGCCGAAGGTAGCTTCAGGGACAACGGGGGTATCTACAGGAGTAGAAGAATATGAGCTGAACCTTGAAGTTGCTGTCAAGCTGCAGGCAGAGCTGGAAGACCGCGGATATCAGGTGATTATGATTCGAGATAAGAATGATGTTGATATTTCAAATTCTGAACGGGCTAAAGTTGCGAATGATAATAATGCAGATGCATTTTTAAGGATTCATGCGAATGGTTCAGATAACAGCACAGATGCAGGGATGATGACGATCTGCCAGACAGCAGAGAATCCATATAATGGCGAGCTGCATGAAAAAAGTTATGCCTTATCGGAGAAGATATTAGATTCTATGGTTGAGGCAACAGGAGCAAACAGGGAACGAGTCTGGGAGACGGATACGATGAGCGGCATTAACTGGGCAAAGGTGCCTACTACGATTATAGAGATGGGTTATATGTCGAATCCGGAAGAAGATGAGAAGCTTAATAGCGATGATTATCAGGATGAGATTGTCCAGGGAATAGCAGATGGTCTTGACCAGTATTTCAATATAGGTGGAACAGAGGACTAAAGTCAGATAACATCATTAATATGTATGAATACACATGGAAATACACATGATTTTGTTGTGGACAGGGTATCGGGCATTTTTTTAATGCACTCTGGAAATAAGAGAAATAATGCATGAAAGGATAAGAGAATGAAGGATAAGTCGATAAAGTCAACGATGAAGAGCTGGATTATGTTATCGGAAAAAGAACTGGATGATACGCAGGTATATATGCAGGAACAGGAGCAGCAAGACCAGCAGGAAAAGGATAACAGTTTTTCCGAAGCGGAAAGCGGCAGCGGCAATGTCGGGTCAGCGAAGTATGAGTTACAGGTGAGTGATGCCGGTACAGAGACATTTTCAGATGAAGAGAACGGTTTTGAAAGAAAGTTAAGCCGGGAAGAGCAGGTTGATCAGCTGATAAAGGAAGCTGGAGAGGAAGTAGTAGATCCAGAAGTGGACTCTGTTCCAAGAAAGAGAAGAAAGAGACACCAGAATAAGAAGGGAAAATTTGAAAAGGGAGAAGCAAGAGAATCAATAGAATCAGAAGAAAGGTTTGTATCAGAAAGTGCGGATGAATCGATGTCCGATACGACAAGGGAGAAGGAATCAAGGGCATCAGAAGTGGAGAATGCAGCAGAATTGACAAAGGACAATGGAAATAAATCCGATAAAGGCAGCGGAATCAGTAAGATGCTTGTCGGCGGAGTTGGAGTTCTTCTCGTTCTTATTATTGCAGGACTTGGTTATCAGACCCAGTCTTTGCAAAAGCAGAACCAGAAGTTAAAGACAGAAATCAGCACTCTTAAAAAAGAGAAGAAGCAGGCAGAACAGGCTTCGGAAGAACAGGCATTACAGACAAAGAATGAGGACGGTGTTGTAGAGAATACAGATAAGATGTTTGCTTCTGTTGGTGTCGGTGATAAAGAATATAAACTACTTGCTAAAGTATCTGACTTTACAAAAGACGGATGGAAGTTAGAAGCACTTAGAAATGAAAATGCCACCCTTGTACCAGGCGGTAAACTTGAAAAGGATGCATTTCTTACGAATAAAGATGGAAGGAAAATCGGTGTTATTATCCGTAATTTAAGTGATAAGAACCAGAAAGTAAGTGACTGTATTGTCACAAAGCTTTCTTTTAGTAAGGAAATGTTTGACGGACAGATCACACTTCCGGGCAGCCTGGGATTTGACAGTACAGAAAAAGAATTAAAGGCCGCCGGATTTAAGAAAGATGCAGACGGAATATATACTTACACAAGCAAGAAGATAAAGGACGATACAATCAAAGCTGCAATGGCAGATGGAGAATCTGTATCAGAGATTACTTTAGAGCGAGCCGTGGATGAAAGCAGTACAAGTACAGGCAATGCAGCTGCGAACACGAGTGTCAGCACAGCAGCAGGCAGTGCCACCACAACAGCCAGTGATTCGAGTAGTGCGGAGCAAAACAGTGCCACAGCCGATACAACATTAACTAATAATTCTAATAGCGCATCAGATGCAGCAGAAGAATAGAAAGTAAAGAAACAACAGAATAATATGCAATAAAAAATAGCAGTCAGAAAGAGAGAAACACTTAATTTCTGGCTGCTGTTTTTTGAAATTAGGTTTGGTATATTATTTTTATCATTTATAAGTTTTATCAAGCGCTGCGTAATCATGAGATAATTTAGCTATTTGGGATTAAGTATAAAGTTTTATCGTGCATTATATAATTATGAGTTGTCAGATTATTTTTTTTAATAATAGGCTCTTAAATGTCAATTATTTTACAAAATGCAGAAATAATATTTTTATTACTTTAAATAATTAAAAAATTAATAATTATGCAAAAAATATTGACGAATCTTTCAAATAGTATTATCATATAGAGAAAAGACCGCAAAAAATGAATAAAAATGCAAAAGGTCATGGTGATTTTTTTCATTTTTAAGAAGGTTTTGTGGGATTTAATTGAATCAGAGGAGAAAGAAAGATGAAGAAACTAATGTTAACAATGCTTTCTGTTGTAGGTATGATGCTCTTTGTAGCATTGCCAGCGAAAGCATGTACATCCTACTATGTAGGTAAGGATTGTACAAAAGATGGAACAACAATGTATGGCCGTACAGAGGACTATTCTCCAAAAAAGGATAAGGTTTATAAGGTTATTCAGCCGAAAAAGGTTGGGAAGAATGCGACTTTTAAAGATGAGACTGGTGCAACAACATTTCAGGCTCCAATTAAAGTAGAGACAACGTATCGTTACACAATCTGCCGTGACAGTGAAGGGGCAGAAGACGGATATTTCGGTGAATTTGGAACCAATACAAAAGGTGTTTCTATGTCTGCTACTACATCTGCATCTGTAGCCAAGACGGTTGGAAAGTTTGATCCATATATAGATGCATATGAATCTAAAGTTGGCGGAATTACAGAAGAAAACCTTGCAGATTATGTACTTTGCCAGGCTTCTTCTGCAAGAGAAGGTGTAGAACTCCTTGCAGATGTTATTGATACAGTTGGTGCTGGTGAAGGTGATGGCCTTTTCATCGCAGACCAGAACGAAGTATGGTATTTTGAAATCCTTACTGGTCATAACTACTGTGCCATTAAGATGCCTTCTGACAAAGCAGCAATCATTCCAAACTGTTTTGTGATCAGTGATGTAGACTTAAGCGATAAAGCGAATGTTGTAGCATCTCCTAATCTTGTAAAACTGGCTAAGAATAATGGATTTTATGTAGCGGCTCAGGATGGAAAGGGTGACATCAACGTAAAACTTTCTTATTCGGGAAAGGGTTATGCAGCCCATAACGCCGACAGAATTCGTGGTGGACAGTATCTTTTAAGTGGTCAGGATAACACAGGTATTTATGATGCAGATTATCAGGATCCTTTCTTTACCTGTAAGAATGTTACTGTAGAGAAAATGTATGAATTAGCAGGATATCGTTACGAAGGCATGAACTTTGGAAGAAACATTTCTTACAGAATTGGAAGCAGAAGAACAGCAGAAGCTCATATTTTCCAGATTAATTCTTCTATGCCAACAGAACTTGCTACCGTACAGTGGTTCTCTATGGCAAGCCCAGACTACTCAACGTTTGTACCATTCTATGGAGCATTATTAACAGATGTATCAAAGGCTTATAAAACAGAGGCACAGCAGCCGAACTCTCGTGCCGCTTACTGGATCTTCCGTAACATTGGTTACTTATGTGAAGAGACAAATGACGGTGACGGACCAAACAGAGAGAACTATGGTAAAGGTGTAAAGCAGTTCTATAAAGCTTACATGACAAAGATGGAAGAACTTCAGAAAAATGTAAATGCACAGATGCTTAATGTTTATAAGAATGACAAAAAGAACTTAGAATATTATGCAACAAAACTTGGTATTGCCATCGGCAATGAAACTATGGACTTTGCTAAGGCAATGTACATGGACATCCAGACATGTAAAACAAATGGAACAAAATATGAGACATCAAGCTTAAGCGCAGATGATATCGAATATGATTTATCAATGGTAACAGCACCAGCAAAGAAAGCTGATGACACAAAGCCTGTAACACCGGCTAAGCCATCCGCACCAGCTCGTGTACAGGTAAGGGCAAAAGCATTAAAGGGCAAAAAAGTAAAAGTAAGCCTTAAAAAGACTGCAGAAGCAAAAGGTTATGAAATTGTTTACTCCACAAATGTAAACTTCACAAAGAAAACAACCAAAAAGATTTCTACAAAGAACCTTACAAAAACAATCAAGAAACTCAAAAAGAAAAAGACTTACTACATCAAAGCAAGAGCTTACAAATTAGATGGTAAGACAAAAGTATATGGAAGATGGAGTTTGATCAGAAAGGTGACTATTAAAAAGTAGATTGCCGCAGGCAAGGGAAGACGCCCTCTGAAAGATAAATAAACCATATTTGTGACTTTCGTCGCTAAAGGTTGAATGTTCGCTTAAATGCTCACATCCAACCTTTGCTCCCAGGCCACAAATATGGTCTATTTATCTTTCAGAGGGCTGTGCTTTGGATGGAGATGAAGTTATTTATTTAATAGGAGAAGAGTTGGGGAGAGGAAATCGTTGTATTTTTCAGTAATAGTTCTTTCTGTCTATGACTGTTTGGCTTTCGCAGATTCCAGAGAAGAGAAACATTGTCTTTTCCAACGTGAATGTGAGTATCGCTATATCTTTATTACATTTATAATAAGCAAAAAATCCTGTACGAATCCTCAAATCAACTCTATCACTGGATTTAATTCACCCAAATTAAGTCAAAGACAGCAAGAGGAAAGATACTTCCTTTATTTGTGCCCGGAGCTGCGAGAACATAGTATCTGGTTAGAAAAGCCCCTTGTTAAAGAATATTAATTTTGACGACTTTGTGTTTTTTACAACTGAGTCAAAATTAATATTCTTTAACAAGAGGCTTTTCTTAGAATACTCCTTCTCGCAGCATTCAAAGCCGCTAATATTAGAGGAAGTATCATTCCTCTTGCGTCTGTTTACCTTCCAGATGAATTAAATTCTTGCACATTTCCTCTTGTTGTGCTATGATTCCCCAAGTGTATTGAACATAAAGAAGAAGGATAATCAGAAATATACTGGTGGGAGAAAAGGAATGAAAGAGAAAGAAAAAGATATTTTTGATAAGATTATGGCATTGCCGGGACTTAATATTTTTGAAGGGTTTTACCAGAAATATAAAGAGATGCTCCTGTATTTATTTTTTGGAGGAATGACAGCGGTGATCAGTATCGGTTCCTACAGCTATTGTGATGTGGGACTGGGATTTGATCCACTTATTGCAAATATTATTTCATGGATCTTGGCGGTGACATTTGCTTATGTGACAAATAAGGTATGGGTGTTTAGTGTGGAGACACACGGAATGCATGAACTGTTTATAGAGGCTTTTCACTTTTTTACAGGACGCTTATTTACACTTATTGTAGAAGAAGCGATACTGTTAATTTTTATTAGTAAGCTTCATTTTAACAGTATCGTCGTAAAAGTTGTGGCACAGGTTGTTGTTGTTGTCCTAAATTATATTATCAGTAAGCTTATTGTTTTTCGTGAGAAGGAATAACTTCTGTAACAAAAAGATCGTTAGCATTTACTGAAAAATGAATATCAAAACCTGCGTATTGCATACCATAGATTCGTTCTGGGTCATGTTGGTAGGAAGGGCGCGGGTCTAAGGAGAGGCAGTCTAAGAGAGACTGTCTTTTTTCTTTTGGGATAAGGTGCAGCAAAGCATCTTCGCAGTGGACATTCAGGCGGTGTTCCAGTGCCTTTGTGGAAAAACTTCCCAGAGCATCTGGGTGTGCATCTGCAAAAGAAAGATACGGCTTAATATCATAAATCGGGGTTCCATCTAATAAATCTGCACCGGAAACATAAAGAATGGGGCCTTCTGGAGAGTTTGGAACAGCCTTTTCAAGACGGACACAGGATAATCCGAGCGGATTTGGGCGAAAAGGAGCACGGCTGGCAAATACACCTTTTCGTTTATTGCCACCAAGTCTTGGAGGGCGGACAGTCGGTGTCCATTTATCTCTTTGGTTTTTCGAAAATTCCCAAATAAGCCACAAATGAGAAAATTCCTCAATTCCACGGATACAATCACCATTTCGAAATTCTTCCGTAAAAATAATCTTTGCCTGTAAACTATCCACAAGACCACTCTGGCGGGGAATACCGAACTTCTCTGAAAAATCTGAATGAATATAGGCAATCGGCTTTATAGAAAGCATAACCGATGTATTTTCGCATTTCATAAAATAAACTCCTTACTATTTAATTCATTGACTAACTAACAGACGAAGCCAGGAAACCAAATCCTCTATATTTGTGACTTTCGTCGCGGCGTGTTGAATGTTCGCTTCACTCGCTCGCATCCAACACTTGCTCCCAGGCCACAAATATAGATGATTTGGTTTTTTGGCTTCTGTTCTGTGGCTGGAGTAGATGAATGAAACAGCAGGTGGAGGATTGGGGGAGTCCTGAAATTTTCTGCTTGCTCTGAAATTATTGATAAATTGCTGTGATAATTGTTAAAAAGAGAGGCTTTCTCTATATTTTTTAGTTCCGTATTTAGCTATTTACGATTATTCTCGAATAAGCAGAAAAACTGGCATTACGTCCTCAAATCCTCTCCCACTATTTCATTCATCTATTGTAGCCACAGCCAGAAGCTAGGAAATTCACATTGTTAGATAACTTTTGTCTTTATCCTCAAATACCACAACCATTATCTTAATTCAAACAAAATCCATCCAAAGACAGCCCGGGAAGAGAACCGATACCCTATATTTGTGGCCTCGGAGCAAAGGTTGGATGCGAGCGGGTAAGCGAACATTCAACCTGCCGCGACTAAAGTCACAAATATAGATTCTTTTCTTCTCTGAGAGCGTCTATTTTGCCTGCAAAACTACCGTTCAATAAAGTTTCGAATAGATTTCAGTGCATTTTTTTCCAACCTGCTCACTTGAGCCTGTGAGATGCTGATTTCATCAGCAATTTCTGTTTGTGTTTTCCCCTCAAAGAATCGTTTTTCAATAATGTGATATTCCCTTCCGGAAAGCTGATTCATGGCTTCCTGGAGAGAGAGATGCTCGATCCAGGTGTCTTCTTTATTTTTCTTGTCGCAAATTTGATCCATCAGAAACAGAGGATCATTTCCATCCTGATAGACTGGTTCGAAAAGGGACATAGGGGTGGCAATCGCATCCAGAGCATAAATAATATCTTCCTCGGGAATTTCCGTTTTTTTGGAAACTTCCTCAATCGTGGGGGTGCGGTTCATTGATTTAGTGAGCTGTTCTTTTGCATAGATTGCCTTGTAAGCAGTATCACGAAGGGAGCGGCTGACGCGGATACTGTTATTGTCTCTTAAGTACCTTCGGACTTCTCCGAGAATCATAGGAACAGCATAGGTAGAGAATTTTACATTTAAAGTGCGGTCAAAATTATCAATGGCTTTCATAAGACCGATACAGCCGACTTGGAATAAATCATCGGCATGTTCGTGATTGCTGGAAAAACGCTGGATGACACTTAAAACAAGACGCAGATTGCCTTTCACATATTGTTCTCTGGCATCCATATTTCCCTGTTCAATTTGTATGAATAGATTTTCCTTTTCCTCATCGGATAAAAGAGGCAGTTCCGAAGTATTTACTCCACAGATTTCCACTTTGTTTAAAAACATCGCTATCCTCCTAAGATGAACATGTACTTTCAGAATTTTATGCAATAGAAAATGCATCTGTATAAAAGGATGAACTTAAAAAAATAAAAATATTCATATAAAAGGTGAATATATTTAAGAAATCTGTTATAATGGTAAATGTGAGAAAAATGGCTGCACATTTTTTCACGGAAAATTTCAAATTAGATAGGAGGATATCAACATGGTTGCAGAAATCGTATGTGTGGGAACAGAACTTCTGCTGGGAGATATCGTAAACACGAATGCACAGCATATATCAAAAGAGCTTGCCCATATAGGAATTGATTTATACTACCAGACAGTGGTAGGAGATAATAAGGAACGCGTGTGGAATGTATTAGACACAGCTTTGAAGCGTTCAGACCTAATTATCATGACAGGTGGACTTGGTCCGACGAAAGATGACCTTACGAAAGAAGTAGCGGCATCTTTTTTTGGGAAGAAATTAGTCTTTCATGAGCAGACATATGAACACGTCAGAAAGAAACTGGAATCTTATGGAATAAATGAGATGACAGAAAGCCAGAAAAAACAGGCATTAGTCCCAGAAGGTTCTCTTGTAGTTACCAATCCTGCAGGACTTGCTCCGGGAATCATTATGGCACAGGGAGATAAGGCAATCGTTATGCTGCCAGGTCCGCCAAAGGAGATGAAGGCTGTTCTTGCCGAGTGCTGTCACCTTTTCATTAACCGTCTTTCCGACCAGGTATTTGTATCAATCAACATTAAGTGCAAAGGCCCGGACGAGCTTCCGTTAAGAGAGATTGGAGAAGCACCAGTTGCAGATTTATTAGGAGACATCCTTGATAATGAGAATCCGACAGTCGCAACTTACGCAAAAGAAGACGGCGTATTAATACGAGTAACTGCATCCGGAAAGACAAGAGAAGACGCCCTTACCGCCATGCAGCCGGTCGTAACAAAAATTGCAGAAATACTTGCCGGAAAGATTGCGTGGGTAAAGGAAGAAGTGTAACTAAAAAACATTAAATTGAAAGAGGAAAAAAGTGGAAACATCTAGTTTAAAAAGAATAGTAAATAAATATACAGAGACCAGCCTGATCATCCGTATCTTAATCGGTATGGCAATCGGTGTGGTGCTGGCACTTGCTGTGCCTCAATTTACAGGAATCAAGATTCTTGGAGACCTTTTCGTAGGAGCATTAAAGGCAATCGCTCCATTACTGGTATGTCTTTTAATTATGAGTTCTTTAGCTCAGACAAAAGAAGGACATAACGGAAACATGAAAACTGTAGTAATCCTTTATATGTTCAGTACAATAATGGGAGCAATCGTAGCGGTAGCAGGAAGCTTCTTATTTCCATTAAAAATCACATTAGCAGATGCTGTACAGCAGGAAGCTCCAAAAGGAGTCGTAGAAGTACTTGAAAATCTCCTTTTAAAAATCGTAGCAAACCCAATTGATGCATTAGTAAATGCAAACTATCTTGGAGTACTTGCATGGGCTGTTATTCTTGGAATCGCTCTTAAAAAGTCTACACCAGGAACAAAACAGATGCTCTCTGATGCCTCTGATGCAGTATCTCAGGCAGTACGCTGGATTATCAATCTTGCTCCATTTGGTATTTTAGGTTTAGTATTTAATGCTGTATCCACAAGTGGTATGAAGATTTTCACACAGTACGGAAAACTCATCCTTTTACTCGTAGGATGTATGTTATTCCAGGAATTTATCACAAATGGTATTATTGTAGGATTTTGCCTTAAGAAAAATCCATATCCATTAATTTCACGTTGTGCAAGAGAAAGTGGATTAACAGCATTCTTCACAAGAAGTTCAGCAGCAAACATTCCTGTAAATATGGAACTTTGCGAAAAAATGGGCTTAGATAAAGATAACTATTCCGTATCCATTCCACTTGGTTCTACAATCAACATGGACGGAGCGGCAATCACAATTACAGTAATGACATTAGCAGCTGCACATACACTTGGAATCAGCGTAAGCATTCCAACAGCAATCGTATTAAGTATCTTAGCAACACTTTCCGCATGTGGAGCATCAGGAATCGCCGGAGGTTCTCTCCTGTTAATCCCTGTAGCATGTTCCCTTTTCGGAATCTCCAATGATATTGCCATGCAGGTAGTAGGGGTAGGATTTATCATCGGTGTAATTCAGGATTCCTGTGAGACAGCCCTGAACTCATCTTCTGATGTACTGCTTACTGCAACAGCAGAATTTATGCAGTGGAGAAAAGCTGGAAAAGAAATACCATTTTAAAGCTTGAATTGCCGCAGGCAAGGTAGACGCCCACAGAAAGAGAAATAACCTATATTTGTGACTTTCGTCGCTGCAGGTTGAATGTTCGCTTAACCGCTCGCATCCAACCTTTGCTCCCAGGCCACAAATATAGGTTATTTCTCTTTCTGCGGGCTGTTTGTTGGCCGCCTATGCAAACGCAGAATTTATATATTAGGGAAAGCATCTTTTTTCTTTGGGAATTGTCTTTGGCTGCAGAAGCAAAATCAGAATTCATATTGTAGGATTTGAATATCGTTCATTAGATT
>ENA-OPBE01002892-OPBE01002892.1-human-gut-metagenome-genome-assembly--contig:-NODE-2892-length-12139-cov-2.336312_pt1 | contig 12139 bp, 9 predicted proteins | sample MGYA00241066_ERZ501448 | MGnify/ENA primary metagenome ERZ501448 (study PRJEB25962, sample SAMEA2042585) | human gut metagenome | biome: human gut; feature: human-associated habitat; material: faeces...
GCGTAGGCGATTTCTCATCTGCAATCATGGCTATTTGTTTTCGCTCAGAAACAAATAGCCGTGTGAAAAATAAGCGCATCAGCGTTATTTTTCACACTAACCTCCATTCTTAAAAAAAAATAATAAAATGGTACATTGCCGCATTCTTGGTATATCAATAATATCTAACGAAGCAAATCATATACTGATTATAGGTCGTTTATAGAGAAAATGTTACTGATTTTTTACATATTTTTGAGATTTTGGAAGATTTCGTGCAGTTTTTTGCAGTTATAAAAATACAATATGAATATAATAAAAGCGTATTAAGAAGCAATATATAAGATTCTATTGTCCCACTTCATGAATAATGTTAAAATAATACTAAATACAATTCAAATCGGGCAGTGGGGAAGCAGATTTAAGATATAAATAACATTTAGAAAGCGGAAATAATATATGAAAAAAAGAAAAGTGTTTTTAAAAGATATTATCGCACAATCTCCTGAAAAAGAGTATGGACAGCTGTATGCAGATATTATGCTTGAACTCTCACAGGGAACGCTGGCACCGGTCCGCAGTGCAGGAACGAATGGTAAAAAGCCGGCGCTTCCCGTGGCATTCTGGGAGTATGTGAAAGAGCCGGATTACGGTGATGTCAGTGAAAAGCTGGATTTTAAGCTGCATCCGCTTCTTCATACAACGTATTACCGGAAACACCCGGAACAGTTTGCACAGGATGAAGATAAAATTATGCGTCTGAGTACGTATCTGACAGAGCATATAGATTTATTAGAACTTCCCGAAACAATGAATGAACGCAGTTTTGAAATTTTCGGGAGAGAGAAATTTTTTCAGCAGGAAGGCGGGCTGCAATTCTGCAGCAGGCTTGGAATTGAGCGCGGTCAGCTGAATTTTTATGATACGGCAGAGCCGCTTTCTTATTATTCTTATTCCAAAAAGACCCCACAGAATATTTTAATAATTGAAAATAAAGATACATTTTTTGATATCCGCAGATATATGAACCATGTTGATAACTGGATTTTGGGGAAAATGTTTGATACGGTAATTTACGGTGCCGGAAAAGGGATTTATAGGACATTTTCAGACTATGTACAGGGTGCAGAAGATTATTTTAATGCAGAAAATATGCTGTATTATTTTGGGGATCTAGACTATGAGGGAATATTAATATATGAACATCTGGCAGGTATGCCGTGGAAAAATTTATCAGGAAAGGCAGTACGGATTGATTTATTTGTGACAGCTTATGAAAAGATGTTGGACAAGGCAGAAAATACCGGCTTGGAAAATCTGCCCGATACAAAGGAAAAGCAGAATTCCAATATAGGAACGTTATTTTTATCTTTTTTTAAACAGAGGTATCAGGAACAGATTGTGCAGATTCTTCGTGCAGGCAAATATATACCACAGGAAATATTAAATGAACATGATTGGGGATAAAAATGGAGCCAAAAGATTTTCTGAAAAATTTTGATAAAAGAATGAAATGTGTCGGACGGTATGCCGTGCTTTGCGGCAACAGTTTTGATAAAAAAACGTGGAAAGAATATGGTATTGAAACAAAGGACGAGCAGATGAATATGCTGTTTACCCTGCTGTTATACATTATGGAATATTCATTAAAAGAGGAAGACTGTACGATTGATGATATCGCACTGTTTTTAGAGGATATATCATTTGAGTATTATAACCGGAATATTAGCTTTGATAAGAGCCGGGATTTTGCTCGTTTCATGGTAGAGGAAGTGCTTGGAAACGCCGGAAATTCGATGTATTTTAAGGTGTTCCGGTATGAAACAAAGTCTTATGGCGAGGTGAATATCCGCTATATTGACAATAAGGTTGTTTATCAGGACGGCGGTGTGAAAAGAACTTCTTATTTCCTGACGGAGGAAGGCTACAATATGGTGCTTGCGACCATGGAAATGGAGAATAATCTCAAACTGACGGTTCATGAAATGCTTTTTAAACTGCATCTGGAAAAAGCCGACTATAATAAAGCGGTTGAAGATATTAAAAATGTTTTCGGACAGTTAAGAAAGCAGAGCCAGAAGATTCAGGAGGCTGTTCATGCCGTCAAAAGAAATGCCCTGTCGTATTCTATAGAAGAATACCGCCAGCTTGTGGAAGAAAATATCAGCACGGTTGTAGAAACGCGTGAGAAATTTAACATGCACCGGGAATTTATTGAAGAAAAAATTAAAGAGTTTGAAGAAAAAGAGATGAATGCACAGGATTTTACAGCGAAAGAAAAGGAAAATCTGAACTCTCTGAGAGTGATTGGACGTTATCTTACAGGAACACTTGATGAGCATCAGAAAATTTTAGGCCAGCATTTTGATTTGAAAAAACTTTATGATTATGAGCTGGAAAACTACTCAAATATGACAATGGTGCAGCGTTTCCCGTTTAGAAGCGGCATTTATGACAAGATTTTAAAAGATGCTGCACTGCTTGTCAATGCGGACAGGATTTTAAATCCGCTGTTTATCGGGCAGACAGACAAAATCTTTAATCCGGAAAAAATGCTGGAATTTCAGAAGAAACTCAAAAAATCAGAAGTGCCGGAAGAAGAAACACAGCTTGATTTTGATGCCAATGCTTACAATCTTGAAAGAGAGCAAAAGCACAGGGAGCGGATGAAAAAATATGAAGACAGTGTCCGTGTGCTGATGTATGAACTTTCAGAACGCGGGGAAATGGATTTAAAAGATTTAAGCACACAGCTTTCTATGGAAAGCAGAGAAAAGCTGATACCGACAGCACAGATTTTCAGGGAAATTATCATTGAATTTCTGACGGCAGGAGAGATTCATCTGCATGCATTCCGCAAAGAACAGGAAGAATATCTTATGGATACGTCAGAAGGATTTGTATTAAATGAAATGCTGCTTACAGTAACGGAAGAGGCGGAACTAAAAAAAATAAATACTATTTATATTGAACCGTGCGAAGAAGTACCGCCGGTTTATTTTAAAGATGTAAAAGATGAACAGGGAAACATTAAAAATATAAAATGTTCCAACGTGAAATTCAAATGTGAGGAGGGGCAGTAATGGCATATGAAGCAGAAAATATCGTGTACAGCCAGAAAATATTTTATTATCTGCTGTGTCACGGTGCATTAAGTGATGCCGATTCGGGTGTCAATGAATTATATAGGGCGTATGTGGAAAATGAGGAGGTTCTGCACCTTGTAAAGAGCCAGGCAGAGATTGCCGAATGCCGCGTGGAGCGGTATGGCAGTACGATTTATCTGATGCCGGAGATTGATAATAAATATCTGGGATTTACAAAGGCAGATTTAAAGAAGGCTATTTGCAAGCCGAATGCAACAGACAGGGATTATTACCTGTCACAGTTTGTAATACTGACACTGCTGGCAGAATTTTTTGACGGTCAGGGCAGTACTTGCCATGGAACAGGAACGGGAAAATGATGACCGGGCGGCACATGAATTATATGAAAATGTACTTGATTATAAAAGCATGAGTGAGGCGTATGAAGCATTAAAAAGTATTGAAAGCGGAAGCCGCTCTAAATATACAAAAGAGGGATTTGTCAGTATTATTTGTGAATTTCTTGACAAACAGGGGCTGATTGTATTTATTGCAGAAGATGAAATGATTAAGACAACGCCGAAGCTGGATAACATTATGGAGTATAAATTGTTAAATAAGGAAAATTACGACAGAATAATGGAAGCACTGGGGGTAAGCCATGAGTAAAATATCACGAATCCGAATATTAAATCTGAATTATAACCATAATGCAATCAGAATTGATGATGAAACATTTGACCTTGGCGGGGAAAGCACGCTGCTTTCCCTGCGCAACGGCGGTGGAAAAAGTGTGCTGGTGCAGATGATTGTAGGGCTGTTTGTCAACAAGACTTACAGGGATTTTGGAGACAGGGCATATAAAAGCTATTTTACAACGGGCAGACCGACATTTATTATGACAGAGTGGCAGCTTGATACAGGAAATGAACGTTTTCTTGCAGGAATGATGATCCGGAAAAGCCAGAAGGATGACCAGGATACGGAAGAACTGGAAATCATCGCATTTACCGGAAGCTATGCACAGGGCTGCCGTTATGACATGGACAATATTGCGGTAATAAAGACAGACGGCAATAGAAAATCACTGAAAGGATTCGGAGAGTGCCGCAGCTTATTTGAAGAAATCAGTAAGGATAAAGAGGGAAATTTTAAATATTACGATTTATCATCTAAATATGCAAGAAGCCAGTATTTTACTACACTTCGGCAGTATCAGATTTACAATAAAGAGTGGGAGAGCATTATCCGTAAGGTGAATCAGAAAGAGTCCGGGCTGTCGGAATTGTTCAATAATGCCAAGGATGAAAAAAATCTTGTGGAAAACTGGTTTTTAAGACCGGTTGAGGATAAGCTCAATCAGGATAAAAATAAGATGGAAGAATTCAGAAATCTTACCCGCAAGTTTATTGAGCAATACAAAAGCAATCAGTCTAAAATTTCACGGAAAGCTGTTATAGAACAATACTTTGAGGATACAAAGCCGCTAAAAACGGATATTGACTTGTATACACAACAACAGGAAAATGCTGCTGCATATAAAACAGAGATTATTTTATATGCAGCAGTGCTGCGGGAAGTGATTGGAAAACTGGAAACAGAAATCGCAGAAAAAAGACAGCAGGAGCAGGAGGCTGACAGACAGCTGCGCCAGATTACTTATGAGCAGATTTCCTGCGCGGTGTATGAATATGAAGATGAGAAAAAAGAAGCCGTATTAGAACGGATTGAGCAGGAAACACAGATTACAAGACTCTCAGAAGTCCGGGAAAATCTGTTGAAACAGCTTAATGCGTATGATTGCAGCCGCATTTATGCAGAAATAAAAGAACTGGAGCAGGAAAAAGCGGAAACTGATGAAAAAATTGATGTACTGTTAAAGGATTCTAAAGACCATAATGCAGAGATTGAAGCAATCGGACACCGGCTGTATCTGTTTTATACCGGTGAAATGCAAAAAAATATGCAGGCAGCAGCGGAACACAGACAACAGTACAATGAGGCACAGCAGCAAAGAAATGAACAGACATTGCAGTTGAATGAAAGTGAAACAGCAATCAGGAACCTTGCACAGAATATCGGTGCTTTTGAAAATGCAGTTAAAGTTTATGATGAGACGGAAGACACTTTTGTAAAAGAATATCATGCGGTGCTGAAAAGAAATCTTGTTGGCTTATATGAAGATGGTACGCTGGCGGTTCTGGCAAAATCATTTGAAGAAGAAGTGCAAGACGAAAAAGGGAAGCTTGCTAAAATAACAAAAAAGCGGGAAAAACTGGAGCTGACAGACCGCAGACTGGCACAGGAATCAGATGAAAATACGGAAAAACTTACAGAAAATAAGAATCAAATTGCCGTTCTGGCAGAAAGAATTGCCGGATTAAAACATCAGGAAAATGAACGTATACGCATTATGAAATATATCGGACTGCCGGAAAAACAGGTCGATGAATGGGAACACATTTTAGACAGCCTGAATGGGAAAATAAAGGAACTGGATATACAAAGAAGCGCATTGATTGCACAAAAGACTGCGGATGAAAAACATTTACAGCAGCTTCGGGAAGGAAAGACAGTTGAACTGCCGGAGCATATCAGGACGTATTTTGAGCAGAACGGCATCGAACTTGTGTATGGAATGGAGTGGCTGTCTAAAAATGGACGGACAGAAAAGCAGAATAAGGAGCTTGTTGCAAAAAATCCGTTTCTGCCGTATTCCATTATAATGGAAAGAACAGTTTTTGAACGGCTGGCACAGATTGATGAAGAACTCTACACGGGTTTTCCGATTCCGGTTATTATCAGGGATGAACTTGAAAATACGATGGATGCCGTTAAAGGACCTGTGACAACTGCGGGAAAAATTCATTTTTTCATTATGTTTAATCATCACCTGCTTAATAAAAATGAATTGGAAAAAATACTTGCAGATATCCGTGAAAAGATAAAAGCGATAGAAGAGGACATTGCCCATAAAAATGACGAGTTAAACATTTTCCGTACTTATAAGAATACGATTGAAAATCAGGATTTTTCGGTGCAGGTATATCAGCAGGCGGAAAATGAGCTTGAACAGGCAAAGGCTTACCGTCAAGAGCTGGAAGAAAAGAAATTACAGATACGGCATCAGAAGGAAGAAAACAATACGGCAAAGCTTGAGAATACAGGAAAGATTGAAGAAATAAAGCATACAATTTTATTCTTTGAAAACAGAAGCCATGCATTTGAAAAGCTCTGCAAAAGATATGAACAGTATGAAATGGATAACGCAAGCCTTATGCGTATCCGGAATGAAAAGGCAGAACTGGAAAAGAAACAGCGAGAAATCCGGTTTGTATTAAATGAACTTGAAAATACACTGTCAGGGCAGCAAAGCCTGATCAACCAGTATGGTATTCTGGTAGAACAGGCGCAGCAAAAAGCCGTTTCGTATGAGGCATACCGTAAAGAAACAGGCATTAGCGGCAATGGGAATGCAGATAATTTATACACAGCAGATGATAAGACACCTCAGCAGCTTGAGGCCCGGTATCTGGCACTGACAAAGGAAGTGTCAGATACGATTACAGAGTTACAGGCACGCAGCCACAGAAGCGGGGAAAAGCTGATTCGTAAGGAAAAGGAACTTGCAAAGAAAAATAAATATGGCTTACAGCCAAAAGATTATCAGGAACTGGTCTATGCCGAAGAACTTTGTGACGGACTGGAAGCAGAGCAAAAAGAAGTGGAAAAGACTTTAAATGCAGCAAATGAAAAGAATAATAAGCTGACAGGAAGAATTGAAACGTTAAATGCATCGATTGCATTTACAAAAAAAGAACTGGTGGAAAAGACAGGACACGAAGAACCGGCGGCAAGAGAAACAATTACGGATACAGATTTTAAAGAACGTATACAGCTGAAAAAATATGAGGTACAGTCGATTGAAAAAGCATTAAAAAATCTGGAAAACAAAAAAAATCAGCTGGAGGTTCAGGCAGGAAGTGTATCCGAATATGCAGATGAACCGGTGTCAGCTTCCCCGGAGGAACAGGAACAAATCAGACAGCAGATTCCGGATATTGAAACCGTAGAGGCACAGGAACTTACCCGGTATCAGAAGACGGTAAAAAGAAATCTGCTAACGGCACTGTCCCGGTTAAAGGATGAGCAGAACCGTCTGGCAGAAGAAATCCGTTCAATTGCAGCAAAAGATATTTATGCAGAAGATTATTTTAAGAAAACATTTGACAGTCTGTTGACACAGACTGCCAGTCCAAAGAATCTGGCAGAGCAGTATGCCGTGAATAAGGCTTCGTATGAGAGCCAGCTGGAAAAACTTAAAATTGATCTTGCAAGCATTGACAATGAACAAAAAAACATTGAAGAAATGTTTTTAGAATACGTGCGCAGTGTTAATGCGAATATTGCAATGATTGATAAAAATTCAACAATCAGCGTGCGCGGCAGAAACATTAAAATGTTAAAAATCCAGGTAGCAGACTGGGAAAGCGAACAGGAACATTTCCGTATGAAACTGCACGATTATTTTGAGCAGGTGATACAAAATGGTCTTGATACGATTGATAAGAATGAAAATCTGAATGAATTTTTGGGAAATGTCATTACAACAAAAAGACTGTATGATGATACTGTGGGTATCGGCAGTGTAAAAATTAAGCTGTATAAGATTGAAGCGGAACGTGAAGTCCCGATTACATGGGCAGAGGTATCAGCCAATTCCGGCGGCGAGGGCTTTTTATCAGCGTTTGTGATTCTGACCTGTCTGCTTAGTTATATGCGGCGGGATGAGAATGATTTGTTTACCACGGGAGAGGAAGGCAAGGTGCTGATTATGGATAATCCGTTTGCACAGACCAATGCGGAACATCTGCTGAAACCACTAATGGAGATGGCAAAGAAAACGAATACGCAGCTGATCTGCCTGTCAGGACTTGGCGGCGATTCCATCTATAACCGCTTTGACAATATTTATGTGTTAAAACTTATGGATTCAAGTATCAGAAGCGGCGCATGGCGCATGGAAGCCAGCCATATCAAAGGCGAACCGGTGAAGCGGATGGTACTGTCAGAATTCAGGGTGGAAGAGAGATACTAAAAATAAAAAACATATGTTCGTGCAACAAAGTATTGACATTGACATACGAAGAAAGTATCATAAATTTATGAAGCAGGAGGAACAAATGAGATGAGAAAATCAATTTCAATCAGTATAAGAGTGAGCGAAGAAGAATTAGATAAGTTTAAGGAAGCAGCAAGATTAGAAGCGTATTCATCATATAGTGAGTTTATAAGAAGAACAGCATTAATAGAAGCTGCTAGAATAATTAAAGAAAACAATGAAGGAGAGGATACCCATGAACATAATTAGTTTGTTTAGTGGATGTGGTGGATTAGATTTAGGCTTTGAAAGAGCTGGGTTTAATATTCCTGTTGCAAATGAGTTTGATAAAACAATATGGGCGACATTTAAAGCAAATCATCCTAATACTCATCTGATTGAAGGTGATATAAGACAGGTAACAAAAGAAGATATAGAACAGTTTATAAATGGAGAAGTTGACGGAATTATCGGTGGTCCACCTTGTCAATCGTGGTCTGAGGCTGGTTCATTAAAGGGAATTAAAGATGCCAGAGGACAGTTGTTTTTTGATTATATTAGAATACTAAAGGAATTCCAACCTAAATTCTTTTTGGCAGAAAATGTAAGCGGAATGTTGGCAAACAGACATTCAGAAGCGGTGCAGAATATTCTAAATCTTTTTGATGATGCAGGATATGATGTGTCATTTACCCTTGTAAATGCAAAGGATTACGGAGTGGCAGAAGAAAGAAAGAGAGTATTTTATATAGGTTTCAGGAAGGATTTGAACATCGATTTTGGATTCCCTAAAGGTTCAACAAAGGATGATGATAAGAAAATCACTCTTCGTGATATTATATGGGATTTGCAAGATACAGCGGTTCCATCAGGAGAAAAAAATCATCATAATCCAGAAGCAATCAATAACAATGAATACTATACTGGAGCATATTCGCCGATATTTATGAGTCGTAACAGGGTAAAAGCATGGGATGAACAGGCATTTACAGTTCAGGCATCAGGAAGGCAATGTCAGCTTCATCCACAGGCACCTAAAATGGTTAAAGTGGCACAGAATGATTGCAGATTTGTAGAAGGAAAAGAACATCTTTATCGTCGAATGACAATTAGAGAGGTCGCTAGAGTACAGGGATTTCCTGATGATTTCAAATTTATATATGAGGATACTAATACAGCATATAAAATGATTGGTAATGCTGTTCCAGTTAACCTTGCATATGAAATAGCTGTTGCGATAAAGAAATACCTAGAAGGTAATGGTGCAGAGGTTGTTGTAGATAATGAGGTTATAGATGCAAAGGAGGTTAATGAGAAGAAAGTGAGTACAAAGAGTAATGATCAGGGTAGAGCATATGAGTATGCTTGGATAAAAACACTTTACAAGGCATTATGTGAGATGCGAAAAACTAGAATAGTTGATAATTCTAGCTTGCATGCAAATGAAAAGGCATGGGCTCTTATGGATGAGGAAATGCAGCAGACATTTATGATATCAGCAGAATCAGCAATTGATACAGTACTTGAAATGGAACCTAAAATGTCAGAAGGCAGTAGTGATGAATTGACATTAGAATTTCAGAAGGACGGAGCAGGCGTAAAGGGTGATGTAAGAGATATTGTTATTAGAAGAGAAGATATTGAGTGGGAAATAGGATTAAGTATCAAACATAATCACGATGCCGTAAAACATAGCAGATTAAGTCATAAACTTGATTTTGGTAAAGAATGGTTTGATATGCCTTGTAGTGATGCATATTGGGATGCGGTTCAACCAATATTTGATATGTTGAAGAATGAAAAGGATAACGGTTCAAGATGGTCTGAAATCAATGACAAAGACGAAGTAGTATATGTACCGTTATTACATGCTTTTATGGATGAGGTTAATAGAGCATATAAAGAAGATAAGAATATGCCACGTAAGATGATAGAATATCTTATTGGAATAGAGGATTACTATAAGGTTGTCAGCCGTGATAGTAAGCATCTTACAATGATTCATACTTTTAATATGCATGATACTTTAAATAAACCAAGTGAAAATAAGGTGTCGGCAATTACTGTTCCAGTAGTAGAGCTACCTACAAGACTTGTGGCACTTGAGTTCAAGCCAGGAAGCACTAATACAGTAGAAATATTTTTGGATAATGGATGGCAATTAAGTTTCAGAATTCATAACGCAAGTACAAAGGTTGAACCAAGCTTAAAATTTGATGTACAGTTTATTGGTATGCCGACATCAGTGCTGAATATTGAATGTAAATGGAAATAAGGCGGTACAGACATTGAGAAAAATGCTATTAAGTTTCAGACCGGATGTTTATGAAAAAATAAAATCTGGTGTGAAGATATTTGAACACAGGAGAAATTTTCCAGATGAACCTATAATGGCATATATGTATGTCAGCTCACCGGTGAAAGCAATCACCGGTGTTGTATACTTGGGTAAAAGGCATTGTCTATCTGACTGGTTGGAAGATTATAAAGAAGATAGTAATGCTGTTACCAGAATAAAAGAATATATAGAAAAGTATCATTATAGGTATGCTATGGAAATAGAGAGATTTCAGGAAACATCACAGATATCATTAGATGACTTAAGAAAAAATGTTCCGGGATTTGTAGCACCTCAGATGTATATATATTTGGATGGTACAGAATTGTTGGAGTATATAGAGAGTAACTTGAAAATGGCGGATTTGCAGGTAAAACATTCGTTTGAAAGAATAGATGCTTGTCAGGTTTGTGTGCATTAACATTATGGCGAAATATCAAAAATAAACAATTTTATGTATAAATGTAATGCATCATGACAATTAAGGTAAGTAATGTATGGAATATGAATTTGAAGAATGGGTATTTAAAAGTTTGGATGAGATAACAGATAAAATCAATGATGGAACTTTTTTTTGCGAAGAGAATCAAAACATAATAAAAAAATTTTTATTTGAAGAGCAAGCTAAAATGCATGCTGAAAATAAAAAAAATAAAAAATGTATATGCCCTGATTGTGACAATAAAAGTATAAAAAGATCACATACTATACCGCGAAGAATGTCCTTAGATATAATTGCAGAAAGTAATAAAGTTATTACACCTATTTTTATTGAAAAATATCCGGTTAGTAAACAATTTGTAGGGGTTACAGAAATAGGAGTGGGTCAGGCCTCTACATTTCCAGGTTTTTGTGAGAAACATGAATTGATTTTTTAGTCATATGAGAAAAAAGGCGAATTTAGTAACGAAGATGATGTCATAAAGCAACTATATAGAAATGTTACATATAATGCTTTCCGATTGAAAAAAAGAATTAAATTGAATGAATGTTTAACGCAAAGATATAGGGAGGCGAGAAATCAGACGGCGTATAATTATTTAAAGACAAAAGAACCCAAAGAAATTCTTAAAAGAAAGATTCAAGAGCACCATTGTATTATCAGGCAGTATCTATGGCTGTCTGGATAAAAAATAAGATATGTAATTGTTAAGTCTAAAAAAACATGATAAAATATGCATAGCAGTTCTTGTTGTTATGTGGTTGTTTGAGAGTGGTAACTTAACAATACAACATAAAAACAAAAACTGCTACTTTAATTTAAAAAAAGTAGTGGTTTGATGTACTTAGGGCTAGCCGTCGCGCTAGCGACTTGGTACAATAAAAAACAACATGGTTTTATACCAAAAGAAAGGACGATTTATTATGAAACTGAAAGTTGGCGTACAGCTTTTCTCGGTTATGACCGAGTTGGCAAATGACTACCTCAAAACTCTGGAGAATGTTGCAAAAGCAGGCTATAAGTATGTTGAGTATGTAGATGTTCCCGGCAACAGCCCCGAAGAAATCGGCAATAAAGTAAAAGAGCTTGGTCTGACTGCTATTGCAAGCCACGTACATTTTGATCCTTTTACCTCTACCCATGAAGATATGGTTAAGATTGTAGAAGACAACGTCAAGATGCATTCGGAAGCT
>ENA-OPBE01002910-OPBE01002910.1-human-gut-metagenome-genome-assembly--contig:-NODE-2910-length-12087-cov-1.945645_pt1 | contig 12087 bp, 10 predicted proteins | sample MGYA00241066_ERZ501448 | MGnify/ENA primary metagenome ERZ501448 (study PRJEB25962, sample SAMEA2042585) | human gut metagenome | biome: human gut; feature: human-associated habitat; material: faeces...
GCGGAGAGGATCCGCATGGATAATACTCAATACAATACATTATATACGAATATCCGAATAAAAAGCAAGCCCACACGGATGACACACCAAACGAGCAATCCAGAAACTCATTCTCTTCCGGCTCCATTTGCTCCTGTTTTCCAGCTTCTATCGGCTGTTCACTGCTCTGTGCCGGTAACCAAAATAAAAAAAGTCCATGCATCTGTATCTCTACAAACACATGGACGAATTCACTGCCACTCTTGATATTTGGCGTATCCTTCCTACGAATTACTACACACTTTTTTCTTTTACCTAATTTCTTATGCTACCATACTTCCCTGAAAACCTCAATGCGTTTTTCTTAATGGCGCCGGTCTATACCGGCATTTTTATAATAAGCTGCTTTTTCCTGATACATTCTGCGTTCAGCTTCCATCAGCAAGAGGTCAAATCCACGCTCCCAGCTTTCCTGCCATACTGTTCCGACTGCCATTACTACATCTTTTTTCTTCATGCCAGCCTTCATACGTTCAATCCGCTGCTTCAGTTCCTCTTCTCCGATACCTGCACACAATGCCAGAAGCTCATCCCCTCCAATACGGAACAGTCCATAGTCTGAAAATTCCTCACGGAGTAATTCGCCGGCACGCAGAATGAGCTGGTCACCTGCCTGATGACCTAAAGTATCATTTACCCTTTTCAGTCCTGTAATATCGCAATACACCACACCAAAGCCTGAAGTCCCTGATGCATCTGTAACATACTGTTCCATGGCAAACCGGTTTCCAAGTTTCGTAAGCTGGTCACTATAGCTCATCCGTTCCAATTCCCGCACCAGATTACGCCTTCTGATGCTGGAGACAATAAAATATCCCATAATCTGAAGCATATTAGAAGTATAATCCAACATTTTTTCGGGAGGATTATCAACTCCATAAAAACCGATGATTTTCTGCCCTTCATACAGTGGAACTACTACCAGCGTTGAAATATTCTGTTGTTTCAGATTCTCATACTGCAGTGGATCACTCTCACGTATATTTTCCAGATTACCAATGATAATATTTTTGCCTTCCCTAAAATTGCGGTACCAGTTCTCGCATACTTCAGCCGGAACATTCTGCAAATTATCTTTCTCAGGCCCGATACCATTCGCTACCCATTCATAGGTGTTATCGTCATTTCCCAATAAGTTTTTTTCAAAAATATAGGTACGTTCTCCATTCAATGCCTTTCCAAGATATTCCAGAATAATTTCCAGCGACTGTTCTGACGTAGGGGCATTTAACGAAATTCTTATGCCCTCATTTATAATAGCCTCCATATTTTCATAGTTTTGAATCAGACTTCCCTGTTTTTCTTCGTTGCTGACATCCAGTGCAATTTCTACCCGGTAACGTCGACCATCCTGTTCCAGCATAGTATCCTTCAACAACAGATGTTTGCCAAGAACCGGATTATAATACTTCCATTCTTTAAACTCACCTTCTACCAGTTCCTGATTATTGCACATACTACAAGGGGCGGCATTATGCTGCATCACCTCATAACATTTCTTTCCTTTTATTTCCTCCTGGGTCTGAAATCCAAAGTTTTCCCGTGTTTTCCGGTTCATATACACAAGCTCATATGTATCAACATCTGAGACATATACAAATTCATTAAGATTTTCAAAGAAATTCCAAATCTTTTCCACTGTTTCTATCCTTTCCGTCAATTACATTACTTACCTTTTATCCCTGGACATCATTTTATCTCTCCGGCAGCACCAAAAACAGTCCCATTAATCAGTGACTGCACCAATCAGTTCATTGATATCTTCAACTCCATTATTTTCCATATAATCCTGTATACCATTGATAATATCAATCGTTGCGGTAGGATTAGTAAAGTTTGCAGTTCCCACAGATACTGCGGTTGCTCCTGCCAGTATCAGTTCCAATGCATCTTCAGTGCTCTGTACACCTCCCATTCCGATAATCGGAATATTCACTGCCTGGGCTGCCTGATATACCATACGCACTGCAATTGGATGCACTGCCGGTCCGGACATCCCACCAGTTCTGTTTGCCAAAGCAAATTTTCTGCGGTTTACATCAATCTTCATTCCAGTCAGTGTATTAATCAGGGAAATTACATCTGCTCCGCCTGCTTCTGCCGCTTTTGCCATCTCTGTAATATCCGTTACATTCGGGCTCAATTTCATAATAACCGGCTGTCTTGCATATTTTTTCACTTCTTTTGTAATTTCTTCTACAGAAGCTGCATTCTGTCCAAAGGCAATACCGCCTTCTTTGACATTTGGGCAGGAAATATTGATTTCCAGCATATCTACCGGCTGTTCGGCCAGTCTTTCCACAACTTCTATATAATCGGAGGCTGTTTTTCCACAAACATTTACAATAATGCGTGTGTCATAGTGGGTAAGAAATGGAATATCACGCTGTACAAATACATCAATACCAGGATTCTGTAAACCGATAGCATTTAACATTCCACCGTACACTTCTGCCACACGAGGGGTCGGATTCCCCGGCCATGGTACATTGGCAACACCTTTCGTCACTACTGCACCCAGTTTATTCAAATCTACAAATTCACTGTATTCCTGACCGGAGCCAAAGGTTCCGGATGCTGTCATAATCGGGTTCTTCAATAATACTCCTGCCAGATTTACTCTTGTATTCATTAAAGTTCCACCTCCTCAGCCCGGAAAACCGGTCCTTCTTTACATACACGTTTGTTATTGACATTGGAATGTTCGTCCTTGTCCTTAGACTGGCACACGCAGGCTAAACAGGCTCCGATTCCACAAGCCATACGTTCTTCCATGGAAATCCAGCACTCAATCTGTTTCTCTTTTGCATATTCCTTAATAGCTGCCAGCATCGGCTTTGGTCCGCAGGCATAGATAATATCTGCTGTCAGCCCATTTTCACGGATGGCATCCAATACATTTCCTTCTGTCCCGGCACTTCCGTCCTCAGTTGCCACATAGACTTCTCCTTCTTCACGAAATTCATCCATCAGGAAAAGCTCATCCCGGAAACCAAGTACCATCTGCTTTTCACAGTCCAATTCTTTTGCCAGCTCTAACATTGGCGGAATACCAATTCCACCACCAATTAAGAACGCTTTCTTTTCTTTCTTCGGAAATCCATTTCCCAGCGGTCCTGTTATATTAAGAATTCCGCCGGTATGCATACCGGAAAACTCTTCTGTTCCCTTTCCAACTTTACGGTATACCAGACGGATGGCATTATCCTTTTTATCAATTTCACAGATACTGATTGGTCTTGGAAGCAGCCTGCTTCCTTCATTACAATATACAGATACAAACTGACCTGCTTTTGCATGTTCTGCAATCTCTTCCGTACGCAGCCACATACTGTAAATGTCATCCGCAATTTCTTCCTGGCGGATAATAATCGCCTGTTCTTTAAACTTCTCTGCCATCTTCTTCTCCTATCTTGCCTGTAAAGCTCCATCGATATCTTTTATCATTGCCTCTACTGCTGCTCTGGATGCATCTGCAAAATGTTCTGTTCCAAAAGATGCATAAGCCTCCTGCTTATATGCTGCAATGATTCCACGGGATGAATTAACAATTGCACCCAGTCCGTTTTCGTCGAAGTAATGTACTAAGTCCGCTCCTTTTCCACCCTGGGCACCGTATCCCGGAACCAGGATAAAGCTCTTTGGCATTACTTTACGAAGGACTTTTCCTATCTCCGGATAGGTTGCTCCTACTACTGCTCCCACATAGCTGTAGTTATCTCCCATGACTTCTTCGCCCCACTGAGCTACCTTTTCACCGACATATTCATACAGTGGTCTGCCATCAATTAATCTGTCCTGGAATTCTCCACTGGATGGATTGCTGGTCTTAACTAAAATGAAGATACCTTTTTTCTCTTCTTTACATACTTCCAGGAAAGGCTTGATTCCGTCTGAACCAAGATATGGATTAACGGTTGCAAAGTCTTCATCAAAAGCAGAAAGTTTCTTACTTCCCACCTGGACTTTACCAAGATGTCCCACTGCATAAGCTGCGGATGTAGAACCGATATCGCCACGTTTTACATCTCCGATTACCACAAGGTCTTTGGAGTGGCAGTAATCTACTGTCTTCTGATATGCTTTCACACCCTCTGTTCCAAACTGCTCATACATGGCAATCTGTGGTTTTACAGCAGGAATCAGATCATAAGTGGCATCTACAATTGCTTTGTTAAACTGCCAGATTGCTTCTGCTGCACCCTCTAAAGTCTCACCACACTCCTTAAATGCTGCTGCCTTAATATGTTCCGGAACATAATCTAACATCGGATCTAAGCCGACAACGATTGGTGCATGGGTTTTCTCGATTTTTTTAATTAATTTGTTAATCATATCTTTAAGCCTTTCTTTTTCTTATTCTTCTGCTGCATCATATACAATTTTGCCGTCACAGATAGTCATCATTACTTTACCAGTTACTTTTCTGCCGTGGAATGGTGTATTCTTTGCTTTCGACCAGAACTTGTTCTTATCAATAGCATAAGTGCATTCCGGATCAAAAAGCATGACATCTGCCATTCTTCCCTCTTCCAAAGTTCCTTTCTTCAAATGAAGAATCTGTGCCGGGTTATAGCTCATCTTCTCTACCATCTGCATCGGTGTTAAGTATCCACCCAGCACGAGTTCTGTATAAGTCAGTGCTGCTGCAGTTTCCATTCCAACGATTCCGAATGGTGCCTTTACCATGCTGCTATTTTTTTCATCTGCTGTATGCGGTGCATGGTCTGTAGAAATGACTTCCATGGTTCCGTCGGAAAGTCCCTTTTTCAATGCCTCCACATCATCTTTCCGGCGGAGTGGCGGATTCATCTTATAATTAGTATCTCCCTCTACCATATCATCTGATGTCAGTGTAAAATGATGCGGACATACCTCTGCGGATACCGGAATATGCTCTAACTTGGCATATTTTACCATGATTACACTGTTCTTTGTGGAGCAGTGGCAAAGATGCAGGTGTGCACCGGTATCTTTGGATAACAGGATATTTCTTGCAATCATGATATCTTCTACGGAATTGGTAATTCCAGCCAGTCCCCACCGTTTTGCATTCTCATCCTCGTTGACCACGCCGGAGCCAACCAGATTCTTATCTTCGCAATGTGACAGTACCGGAATGTTACAGTCTCTTGCTACCAGCATGGCATCTCTTGCAAGAAGTGAATTCATGACTGATTTGCCATCTTCACTGATTGCAGGGCTTCCTGCCTCCACCATCTCTTTGATGTCAGCTAATTCCTCTCCCTGCTGTCCTTTTGTTACAGCACCAACCTGTAATACATGCACCAGTCCGACACTTTCTGCCTTATGATGTACATAACGTACCACATCAGCATTATCTACCACCGGCTTGGTATTTGGCATTGCAAGTACCGTGGTATATCCGCCTCTTGCTGCGGAACGGGTTTCTGTTTCAACATCACCCTTATGAGTAAATCCTGGATCCCGCAAATGCACATGCATATCAACGAGTCCCGGCATTACATACAGTCCTTTGGCATCGATAGTCTTCTCTGCCTTTTTCTTGATATTTTTCCCTCTTTTTGTAATGACTCCATCTTCTATGAAAAGGTCCATTACATCATCTGTTTTCGTAGCCGGATCTAAAATGCGGCCACCTTTTATTAAGATTGTCATGTAGAATACCTCCTGTTGCTCCTATTTTAGCATACAAGCAGTTCTGGGGCAATCTGCTCATGCATGTATTTTCTCAAATAGCTCCGGAGGTACATATGCTTCTATACGAATTCCCTCCGGCAGATATTCTTCTGCTATTAATTCTCCTGTTTCTCTTATCTGCTGCAGCAATCCACCCTTGTCATATGGCAGCACTGTCTCAAGATAGTGTTTGTTCTCCCGCAGTATCCGGGCGAGGCAGTCTTTCAGTTCTTCTAGTCCATCACCTCTTGCTGCAGATACCCGTAAAGTAATATCTGCCCTGCCATCCCGCAATGGTTCCCGGTCTGTAATAGCATCCTGCTTATTAAACAATGTCAATATCTTTTTATCTGTAACCTCTAACTGGTGCAATGTCTCATATACAATATGCATCTGCTTGGCAGCCTGTGGATTGGATGCATCCACCACATGAATGATAAAATCTGCATACTTAGCTTCCTCTAAAGTACTACGGAAGGCATCAATCAGATGATGCGGCAGTTTCCGGATAAACCCTACCGTATCCGTAAGCAAAAGCTTCTGGTTTCCCGGAAGTTCTAACATTCTGGTAGTCGGGTCTAAGGTTGCAAAAAGTTTATCCTCTGCAAGAATTCCAGCTCCGGTCAGAGCATTTAAAAGGGTTGATTTACCGGCATTGGTATACCCTACAATCGCTGCCACCGGAACACGATTCCGCTGTCTTGCCACACGATTCACTTCCCGGTGCCGTTTCACTTCCTCTAACTCCCGTTTGAGCTGGCTGATTCTTGATGCAATCAGACGACGGTCTACCTCTAACTTTTTCTCTCCCGGACCTCTCGTTCCAATTCCTCCTCCCAGCCTTGACATACTCTTTCCTATGCCGGAAAGACGACTCATGCGGTAACGAAGCTGTGCCAGTTCCACCTGTATCTTTCCTTCACTGGTAGATGCTCTGGCAGCAAAAATATCAAGGATAATTAAGGTTCTGTCCATCACTTTTACGTTCAGGGCATCTGAAAGATTCCGAAGCTGTGCCGGGCTTAGTTCGTCATCGCAGACAATTCCTGTTGCATTGGTCCATGGAATTTCATCCAGAAGCTCTTCTACTTTTCCGCTACCAATATAAAGCCCCGGATGTATTGTCTGACGGTTCTGGATTACCCTGCCCACCGTTACTGCTCCGGCAGTCTTCACCAGCTCCTCCAATTCATCCAGGGAGTCTTCTGTATCATCGCCATCCTGGCTGCTTACGCCAACCAGGATGACTCTTTCTTCCATTTCATTGTTTTCAAAAAATTCAGGCATAAAATATCCTTTTCTTACTTTCTGTTTATGCAAACACACTCTGTCCGTTCTGGGATAATCCTGCAGAAATATTTAAAATTGCAGCAAAATCATTCTGTAATTCATTTGAGCATTTCTCTGCTTCCAGATAAATTTCTTCTGCTTTTTCCGCGTTCTCATCAAACAGTGCCTGCTGCACTTCTTTTCCATATCCATGGAATCTTCTGTGTTTCTCTGCCAGTGCATTCCAGGCCGGTGCAATTGCCGGATTTTCCGGATGCATGGAATAGTAAAAATGACCAAAGCCGCATTTTGTATCATCAAATTGTAACGTAAGGACATTCTTCTCAGTTACCATGGTATGTAAAGTCTCAAGCCATGCCCTATGTGCTTCCATTGCTTTTTGTACATAAGCATCAAAAACTGCATTATCCATACGGTAAAATGCATCACGGCTCATTTCTCCTATAACCTTCGCCACATTATCCATACCCGTTTCAACCTGAGTTAATGGTTCTACCGAACCTTTTAAATTTCCATTTATAACGGTCAGTAATTCTGCATCATTGCTGAGATTACCGCACTGGTCTTCAATACAGGACACCTGGGTTTCCAGCACATTCATGGAGCTGCTGATTTCTTCACTGATACCAGCAAGGGAACCAATCGATTCGCTGATGGTTCCAACACTTTTCTTGTTCTCGTCATTAATATTCCATACAGCATTAATCTTCTGATCAATATTGTCAAGAGATGTAATTGCAACATCCACACTCTTAGAACTCTTCTCAGAAGCATCGCGGATTCCTTCTACGAATTCACCCATATTTCCGGTTAACTGTTTGGTTCCCTCTGCCAGCTGACGGATTTCTTCCGCTACAACGGCAAATCCCTTTCCTGCTTCTCCTGCTCTTGCTGCCTCGATTGATGCGTTCAATGCCAGCAGGTTGGTCTGTTCGGAAATTGCATTGATACCTTCAATGACTTCATTCATATGATTGATAACATCCATCAATGCATCCATATTCTTCTTCATTTCTGTGGATTCTGAGATTGCATCTTTGGATAAATCCCGGATAGCTGTCAGTTCTTCCTGGCCATTCTCTATCTTCTTATAAATATCAGTAGTTTTCTCTGATACATCAACAATTGTATTGGTCAGACCCTCATGAGCATTTCTTACTTCCTCTGCAATACTGGATGTTTCTGCTGCTGCATCATGGATTGCCTTTGTTGCTGTATTGACATCCTCTGCTGTCGTTGTCATCTTTACGGTATCATGTCCAACTTTCAGGCCTAAGGCACTCATTGTCATAACTGCCTGCATATCTTCCCCATATACCTGTGCAAGCTGACGTCTGCCAGCGCTCATGCGTTCATACATATTCTGCAGTTCCGGTGAACCTGCAGCATAATTCTCTTCTTTCATCTCACTAATTGACTGAACCAGATTTATAATTTTTTTATTCTTTCCCAATGCCATATATTTCCTCCAATCAATGCACTTTCTGTGCATTACGTTATACTACTAATTTTGTACTGAATCTTACCGATTGTCAACGACATTTTGTGATATTTTTCCAAAAAATTCAACTTTTTTTGCAATTTCTTTATGCAGAAAATATTTTCAAAAACATTACCAATGCCTGATAATCTCTCATATCTGCCAGTTCTCTTGCAGAATGCATGGCAAGCATCGGAATTCCAATATCCGCTCCCTGCATCGGCAGATAGGAAACCACAATCGGTCCAAGGGTCTGTCCACCCGGCATGCCGGAACGGTTTACCTGCACCTGATATGGAATATCTGTCTTTTTACAAAGCTGCATCACCACCGCTGTTGCCTCACTGTCAGAAAGATACCGCTGGCTGGCAGAAGTCTTTACGGTAATTCCTTTTCCCAATATCACATCATTCGTAATATCTGATTTATTTGTGTAATTCGGGTGTACGGCATGAGCTCCGTCTATAGACAAGAGAAAGCCTCCCCGGAGCATATCATTTACCTCTGTTTCTGCCATTCCAAAGGCTGCACCAATCTTCATTATGATATCCTTAAGAAGACTGCTGTCTGCTCCCTGCTTGGAGCGGCTGCCGATTTCCTCATTATCAAATAATCCTGCCACAACCAGTGAATCTCCGGTCGTTTTTTCACACATTGTCTCCACAATTGCTGCTACCGATGCCAGATTATCGATTCTCGGAGAAGAAAGAAGCTTCTTATCACTTCCTATTAATTCCGGTTCATCCATATTGGTAAGGAATAAATCATAGCTTAAAACCTCATTTGCCTCTGCCCCAAGCTGTTCTTTTAAGTAATCCGTGAAAAAATTCTCTGTAACGTCTCCGTCCTGCTCTATTCCAAGCAGCGGAAGCAGTTCTCTTTGCATATCATATTCCTGTTTTCCGCCTGCCTCACGGTTCAGGTGTGGTGCTAATGACGGAATCACTGCTGCCGGTTCCTCACTTCCGAAAAGCTTTACTTCCGGTGCAAATGGATGTTCCGATTCTAATACCACTTTCCCATAAATTCCAAGTGGACGGTCAAACCATGTATTTTTGAGCATACCGCCATATGGCTCCACATTTAACTGCCTGTAATCCTTCGTCTTCACCTCAGGATTCGGTTTTATTTTAAAACATGGAAAATCTGTATGGGCCAGCATCAGGCGGAGTGCCGTCTTTCTGTCCAGCTGTTCCGGAACAGCGAATGCTGCTACCATACCGGAATACGGTCTTACATAGTATTTACCGCCTGCATGAAGCCGCCAGGATTCCTGCAGCTTTAATTCTTCATACCCTGCCTCCTGTAACTGCTTTCCTGTCCATTCTGTTACATGATATGGTGATTTTCCCTTTGACAATAGTTCTGTTATTTTCTGCATGCCATACGCCTTCCTTACATGAATTTGTCTATTACAAGCGCCACTCCGTCTTCATCATTGGAAGTGGTAATATAATCTGCGACCTCTTTTACCTCCGGCTGTGCGTTTGCCATTGCCACACCAAGCCCGGCAAATGCAATCATAGACTTGTCATTAAAGCCATCTCCACAGCAGATCATCTGCTCCTTCTTTTCTCCCAGATATTCTAACAGTTTTCCAAGAGAATAAGCCTTATCAATGGATGGTGGAACAATTTCTAAGAAGAACGGTTCTGAGCGGAAAATGTTTAATTGTTCTCCAAAGGTCTGCCGCATCACATCCTGTGCTTTTGCAATCTTTTCCGGTTCTCCTGTCATCAGGAATTTATTTACCGGATAATCTACATATTCTGCGAAATTATCTACCTCTTCCATCGGCATTCCGTTAATTTTTGCCTCGATACTGCTGTATTCATTCACTCCGTTTCCATGGATGATGGTATTTCCTTTATAAGTAAGCACGCCCACACCCAGTCTGCATGCCTGCTCATACACTGCCGGCACCAGTTCTACCGGTATTGTCTTATTGTATACAATCTCTCCGGTCTCATAATTAATAATCTTTCCACCATTAAATGCCAGTACAAATCCGCCATAGCTCTTCAAATCCAGTTCGTCTGCCAGCTTTACGATGCCCCCGGTAGGACGGCCGGATGCCAGCACTACTTTTTTCCCTTCCTTTTGAATCCGCATCAGTGCGTCTTTCGTCTTTGGTGTAATGACTTTCTTTGAATTGGTTAAGGTGCCATCTAAATCCAGCACGATAATCTCATAGGTTTCGCTCATTTTCGTATTGTTCCTCTCTGCCTTTTTCCCTCGTTTTCCTGTCCCATACATTTTGCCCTTTTTGCTTAACGTGTCATCAAAAACAAGTATTCCCGGGCAGCTTCTTCGTCATTCGGATAATTCTTTGTATAATCCTCCATCTCGCTTTTTGCAGATGCGAAATCTCCGCTCTGTTCATATGCCAGTATCAGATTACGCTGCGCCTCCTGCTTCTGTGAGCCTGCATCTAAATCCAGTGCCATCTTAAGATAGTTTATTGCACTGTCATAATTACCTTTTTCTAATTCCATTCCTCCCAGACAGATCAATGCTGTCGGATTATCCTGATTTTCATCGATATATTCTTTATATAATCCGGCTGCCTTCTCATCTTCGCCTTTCACTTCATAGAGCTGTGCCATATACAAAGAAGCTTCCGTGCTCTTTTTATTAATAGCTGTCGTAAGCTCTGTTTCCGCATTATCATAATCTCCCAGTAATAGATAAATTCTGCCTCTCTGGGCATAGTCCTCCGCTGATTTACCACCTGCTTCAATACCTTTTTTCAGATACTCCTGACCTTCGGTCTGCATTCCTGCGGCATAACACTCCTGGTACAAAGCAATATACATTTCATAGTCACTGCCGGCATACTGTGCTGCCAGATTAAAATTTTCTTTTGCTTTATCCATGTCATTTTCTTTCCGGTACAGTTCTCCTAACAGGAAATATGCCTGGGCATTTTTCTTGTCATAATTGATTAATGCCTGATAGGTCTCAATGGCATCCTCTTTCTTTCCTGCGGCATACTGTGCTGCTGCTTTATAATAACAGGTATCTATTTCTTCTTCTCCCACAACTGCCAGCGACTGGTTCAGTGCATTCTGAAATGCATCAATGGCGCCCTCATAGTCACCCTCCTGCATACAGTTGATGCCTATCTGCCGATATGCATCTTTATTATTCTGTGTCTCATCCTCCTCACAGCCGGCCAACAGTAGTCCTGTGGCAAGTACAACTGCCATATATTTTATTTTCTTCATAATTGCCTCGCTTTCATCCGCTTTAGTATAGCAAATTAAGGCTCTTCTTTCAACCTCGCCCCGGCTTGTTTTTCTTCGTTTCCTGTGATACACTGCAAGAAAAATCATGAGTTATTCTCATGCATATGGTTAGGCGATTGCGAAGCGGGACAGAAAGGATTCCGGCAAAAAAATTTTGCGGCATTCCAAGGGAATCTGATTTTCTTTGATGTGAAATGCCAACCGTTCTTAGTGGTTTATTTTTCTTGATTATAAACTGTCTTTTCACTTGCTTTGACAGAATAGTAGTACCGTCCGTCAAGAGCGGATGCCACATAAAGCCTGCAAGGGGCACTGGAAATTTCGGCATAATTCTATTTTCATCTGGCAACCGGCACAAATTCACATCCA
>ENA-OPBE01002920-OPBE01002920.1-human-gut-metagenome-genome-assembly--contig:-NODE-2920-length-12050-cov-2.202251_pt1 | contig 12050 bp, 12 predicted proteins | sample MGYA00241066_ERZ501448 | MGnify/ENA primary metagenome ERZ501448 (study PRJEB25962, sample SAMEA2042585) | human gut metagenome | biome: human gut; feature: human-associated habitat; material: faeces...
CAGACGTGAACAAAACAGAAGATGAAGTAATTATTACTGCAATTGCTATTGAAAAACATAATTATGATGAAAATAAATATAAGGAACTTGTAAAAAAGGAGTCTTGGGCTATGCAAAACATTGGGAAAATAAGTAGTTGTCCAAAGATATCTTTGTAAAAATCGCAGTAAATTTCGATTTCTTTTGGAGAATATAATTATAGAAAGAGAGGTACATATATGCCAGTGCATGATGATTTAGGCGTTAGGATGAAGACATTTTATGAGCAGATTTCAAAGACAAAACTGATGAGAAGGTGTCCGGTTGCTATCAGAATTGATGGAAAAGCGTTCCACACATTCACAAGAGGATTTCAGAAGCCATTTGATGAAGTGCTAATTAAATCAATGCAGGAAACAATGAAATACTTATGTGAGAATATTCAGGGCTGTGTTCTTGGCTACACGCAGTCAGATGAGATTACATTAATCCTTGTTGATTATAAGAAGCTCACATCTTCAGCATGGTTTGATTACGAGGTACAGAAGATTTGCAGTATTGCGGCGAGTATGGCTACGATGGCATTTAATAAAGCTTTTGTAAAAGAAGTTAAAAAATATTCTTTTGAACTTAGTATGGGAATTCATACAGATGAAGAAAGAAGATTATTAGATATTTATCATAAAGCTATAGACAAAGGTGCAATGTTCGATGCTCGTTGTTTCAATATTCCAAAAGAAGAAGTAACAAATCTTTGCTATTGGAGACAATTAGATGCTTCTCGTAACTCAATTCAGATGGTAGGTCAAGCCAATTTCTCACATAAAGAATTACAGAATAAGTCATGTAATGATATTCAGGATATGCTTATGAGTCAGAAAGGTATTAACTGGAACGATTTGCCTACTTATCAGAAGAGAGGAAGTTGCTGTGTAAGGAATAAGATTATCATTGAATCTGATGGTGTTATGGCAACTGCACAATTAAGAGACACTTCTAGGTCTGAAAATGAGTGGATTATTGATACAGATATCCCTATTTTCAAAGGTGAAGGTAGAGAATATATTGATAGATTAGTTTTTGTTGGTGAAGAGTAAGTAAATATAAAGGAGAATATATATATGAATGAAACAATTAAAAATGAAGAAGCGTTGGAAGAAGTTAATCCAGTTGATGAGTATTTAAAAAACTATAAGGAACAGAAACTTGCAGAGTTTTGTGTTCAGAAGGACAAAGAGATTGAGAACCGTAAGGAAGAAAAACAGAAACTCATGGAACAGATTACAGATATGAAAGTTACGGTTAAGCAGCATGACGAAACATGGAAGAATATGGATAGTTTGTATGCCAAGATTAAGAAATTATCTGTAAATGATTATTTGAAGTTATATCATATGATAAATAACGATATTGCAGGAAATTACTCAACAATTACAACTGTACTTCCTAGTCATGTTGGTATTAATGGCAATTGGTAAAATAAGAGTACATGAATCTGACATTTCTTGGTGCAGATTGGAGAATATATAATTATGGATAATATGTTTTTGGTGCAATATGAACCACTAACAACAATGGTAGGAAGAGTTTTATCTTTAGGTTTTGAGCCAAAGCCAACTCAAGAAATGATTGAAAAATTTTATGATGAAGTAAATGCTTCTGATTTTTATCATAATTCAATTGTTCTTGTAGTTAAAGCAAAAAGCATGGACGAAGTTAGAGAACAGGTTATTGGAACTTTTAATGTTTTATATGGGAAGTAACAGAGAATATATAGTTGGAGGTGAAAAAGTTGAATACAGATGATGTATGGTTAATAGAATCTCAATTTTTCAAAGAAGATCAAGTTGCGTTTGTCATACCATATTGGAATGAGTTTTATTATCAAAAAAGCAAATATGTATATTGTGTTGATGTATTAGAAGTTAAACAAAATGCAGTTAGAACAACACAAATTCCAATTAGTTTAAATAATACAGGAGTTAGTGATACACGAAGAACATTATGGTTTGAAGATAGGAAATGGCATTTATATGATGAAAACGGAAATAGTAATATACAGATTTCTAATTTGTTAAATAAAGTGTCTTTTAAATTGAAAAATCAAAATAGTCCATCTACTATATTGCTTCCTAATAGAGCATACCTTGATTATTTTGCTAACGGTAAAGAATATACAATTATGTAAGATTCTGGCTCATTCGAGTCATAGTTTCCAATAAAAATGAAAATCAAATAGAGAATAAACATATAAAGGAGGAAAATTATGTTTGCAGAATTTGAAGATGATATACAGTTTTGGGGATGCAATATTCCGAATGAAGTGAAAATGGTTATAGATTCAGCAAATGGAAGTGTAGACAAATCATTTGATAATGAAGATCAGAAACAAGCTTATCATCTTGGTGTAGAAAATACATTGTCTGTATTGAAACAGTTACTTGATGAAGGGTTAAGTAGAGATAGCATTACATTTTATTATCCAAACGCAGCTACAACAGAAGAAATGGATATAGAAGATATTAACCAATGGCTAGAAACATTACCATATAAATAAATCACTGTTTCATTCGGATTTTGAGGAGGTGAGAAAGATAGAGGATGTTATAAACTTATCAGACATTATTCTTGATAAATTAGAGAACATGCATATAGATGCGAAAGGTACTGTCTTAGGAGAACCTAAAAGCATAAATATTGGAATTGATATTTCAGATTTAAATAATGCAGAAATGGAAATTACATGTTGGGACGAAAGAAATCCTATAACTGGGAAAATGGAGCGTAAGAAAAAAGCAACAATTAGTTTCACAGATTATAAAATGGACTATAAATTTCAAGATAAAAACAAAACTAATATATTGGAATGTTTATGGGAAGCAAGTAAAAAGTAATTAAAATATCTAATCAGTCTTGAACAAATCAGTTCAAAAATTCCAAAAACAAAATGTCACGAATAATATATAAAATCCGTGACAAAAAGAGAATAAATAAATGCGGATGGCATTCATGTTTGGGTGGAAGAACAGCATACCCTTGGGTTTTTATACTCAAAAATCACTGATTATACATAGATGTTTATATAAATTAACTTCTGTGTTCCGTCCATTTGGGCGTTTAAATAGATTGTTTTATTAACAATATTTACATAAATTTTTAATTTTAAGGAGGACAAGTAATTTGGCAAAGACAAAGGAAAGAAAAGCATTAAAAAAAGGTAAGGCAACATTCAATCTTATTGGTCGTGTAAAAGTAACAGACAAGACATTCAATCTTGGCAATAGTTATGATTCTGGGTGGACAGATAACAGTATGTATGTAGGTGTTGATTGTGGAAATGGCAACACAGTGTATGCAGAGATGAGGAGTGGCTTTTATTCTAATCCTGATAAGGAGAGTGTTATTCGTGCTTACAGTAAGGATGAAAAGGACGATACAGGAAAGAGTAAGTCAGTAGAGATTGCGTGGGAGGATCGTCTTGATGAGTCTCTGTATGATAGCATTTCAGATTCTTCATTCTTAACAGTTGGTGTTGAGAAAGATGTAAAGGATAAGACTGTATATAAGAAGTTCCTCACAGCTTATGATGCAGTAGAGTATCTGAATGAGCATCTTGAAGATGGAATGATTGTAAATGTAAAGGGTACTATCGGTTACAACGAGTATGAAGGTAATGTTTCTACAAAGAAAGAGATTACATCTATTGTACTTTCAAAAATTGACGATGAGGCAGATTTTAAGGCTACATTCTCACAGACAATTCTTGTTGATTCAAAGAGCATCGGAAAGAAAAATGATGATAAGGGTACTATAGAACTGGTAGCATATGTTGTTGACTATGTTGGAAAGCCTAAGATTGACGGAGAGAAGATTGAAGTTAAGAAGAATGTTACATACCCTAAGACATTTGAAGTTGCTATCAATGAGAATCCAGAGATTACAGCTAAGATGCTTCAGAGATTTTTCAAGCCTAAGAAGGGTAAAATTACTGAGATTACAGTCACAGGTAATTTAGTAGAGGGTGGATCTACTGTAAATATTACAGAAGATGATATTCCTGATGATATTAAGGAACTTATTGAAATGGGACTGTATTCGGAAGAGGAAGCAGAAAAGAAGATTGCAGTTGGTAATGGCAATCGTGAGAGAAGAATGATTATTGTAAAGCCTGACATTACATATGTGGGGACTGGTGACGATAGAAAGCCCACCGTAGCATTTGAAGATGGTAAATATGATGAGGATGACCTTTATTTCTATGAGCAGGCATTACTTGATGCTGGTGCAGAACCAAGTTCAGATGATGATACAGATTCAGAGAGTGAGGAAACTTCATTAGAAGATGATGACCTTCTTGCAATGCTTGAAGGCATGAACTAAAAAAATACGCTTGCCCTGTTTAATACAGGGTGAGCATTTTATCAAAAGAATATATACATTTTAGGAGGACAAAAAATTGGCATTTAGAAAAGCAAGAGAAGCAAAGATTGGTGGAAAGTTTTTAGCATATGGTTATGAGGGTTCTGGTAAGTCATGGTTTGCTCTTACATTCCCAAAGGTTGCATGTATCGACTCAGAGACAGGTATTGCTCACTATGAGGGTAAGGATATTACATTAGCAAATGGTAAGACTTACAACAATCTTATTTTAGTAGACGACACATCAGATCTTGATGATTTAGAGGATGATATTGACGAAGCAGTAGATTCGGATGAGATTCAGACGCTTGACATCGACTCAGAGACTAAGTTTTATGCAACAATGCAGGTTGGAGCTACAGAAGTTGAAGAGAAGAAAGCTCGTAGAAAGGGTGGAGATGTTGACGATACAGTAGTTTCTCAGAGACAGTGGGGACGTATCAAGATTATTAACATGAAGCTTCAGCAGGCTAAGATTGATCTTTCTGCAAAGGGTAAGCATGTTGTGTCAGTTGCACAGGCAACAGAAGTATATGAAGGAACAGGCGATAACCGTAAGTTAGTTGGTATTAAGCCTGATATGCATAAGTCAGTTAAATTTGATTATGACACAATCCTTGAGTTCTATAAGGAAGAGAATGGTGAGGATGTTCGTTATTTTGCAAAGGTTAAGAAGGATAGAACAAATGTAACTAAGGTTGGACAGATTATTGAGAATCCATCTTATGATATTTGGAAGGATTATTTTGAATCAATGCATGATCTTGAGACAAATGAGACATCATACAAGAATGACTTAAAGACTTCTACAGATTCTATGGTTGACAAAGCTGAGAAAGCAGAAGAGTTGGCTGCTGAATTTAAAGATGTATTAAAGTCACTCAAGGATAATAAAGATGCTTTGCTCAAAGTAAACAAGCAGATGAAGGATAAGGACGTTTCATTAAAGAATCTTGAAATGCAGTCACCAGATACTCTTACAGAGTTAATTGATTTTGCCAAATTACAGTTAGCCTAATTAAAATTATGCTCCGACAGGTTAATTGCCTGTTGGAGTTTTTAAGAAAGGATGATTCGGTAAATGAGAAATATAAAAAAGAAAGATAACGAGCAGTGGATTGAACTATGTGAGTATGTAAAGAAAGAAATTCTTGAATACGATGATAATATGAAATTTCCACAGTATCTCGCATTAAAGCTACAAGGTATTAAACGTGGCGAACATATAGCGAATAATAATCATGAAGCAAAAGCTAATTATGATGATTACACAATTTTATGTACTTTTAAGTTATGTAAGAGAAAAATTGTTACATATTTACATGAAAATGAAAAGAAAATCAAAGATGAAAAACATAAAATCAATCTTATTATGAAAATGATTGAACCTGAAATCAACGATGTATATTTGAGATTGCAGAATGTTAAAAAGACTGAGGAGAGAGTTGAATCTAAAGACTTTAATAATCAGAGTAATGAGAATGCTGGATATGTAAAAAAGACTAAAGAGACAAGTGACAGAATGAAGAAACTGTTTTGAGGAGGTACTAATTGGCTGAAAAAAAAGAGAATAAAAAATTAACTCCTTATCAGGAAGAAGTATTAAAATGTGCAAAACAGATTCGAGAATACAAGATAATAGCAGAAGCTAATATAGTTGCTATTTTATATAAACAACCGGAATTAATTTTTGATTATACATTGCAGCTTGAAGATTTTAGTGAAAATACATGGCGAGTCTATTGGCAGATTGCAAATGACATTATTGTAGTAGAAAAGAAATCAGTATTGGATGATATGACTGTTGGTTTATATCTTGAAAAGCATCAAAAACTCAAAAAGGAATATGAGGATTATGGTGGATATGAAACGATTGATAAAGCCAAAGAGTATGTAAACATCAACAATATGGATGGGTATGTCAAAGAGCTATACAAGTGGAAAACAGTTTTGGAGATGTTAAAAAATGGATTCCCTGTAAATAATCGTATCAATGAATTCTGTGATATGTCTTTAGATGAAATATATGAAGAATATGAAGCAATGTTAAATCATATTTTCATCAATGCAGATGATGATGTACAGTCATATTCATTAGCTGATGGCATTTATGATTTAATTGATGAATTAGATGCTGGTGCAGCAGTTGGACTTCCATACAATAATATGGATATTCTTAATAAAGAAACTGGTGGTCAGTTACCTGGTAATATTACATTGATTGGTGGATTATCTAATATGGGCAAAACTACACTAACAAGATCAATGTTGATTCCAAGCACAATAAAATATGAAGAAAGACTTGTTATTTGTGTCAATGAAGAGGGGAAAAAGAAATGGCAGAGAGAATTGTTGGTGTGGACTGCGAATAATATTTACAAACAAGATTTGCAAAAATTCGTTGTTAGAGATGGTAAATATTCTAGCGAAGTTAAAGATTTGTTAAGAAAGTGTGCAGATTGGATTACTGAAAAGGCTGAGAATAACATGCTTATAATAGTTCCATTCAAAAGATACAAAACTCAGAAATTCATAAAAGTTCTAAAGAAATATGCAAACCTTGGTGTTAAGTATTTCATTCTTGATACATATAAAGCCGATTCAGGTAGTCGTTCCGACAAGATGTGGTTAGATATGCAACAGAATATGGTTGATATTTACGATACTGTGAAGTGTAAAGAAGAGGGTGGCTTGGAAGTTCATGTAACTATTACATTCCAGTTGGCAAAATCTTCAGCACGTCAGAGATTTTATAGTCAAGATAATATTGGTATGGCAAAAAGTATTGTCGATCCTGCAAGTACATGTTTAATGCTGAGAGATGTATTTGAAGATGAGTACACAGGTGAGAAAAATGCTTTAAAGGTATATAGATTTGATGGGAAAAACAATAAATCAAAAATACCTGTCAAACTGGACAAAGACAAACATTATCAGCTTATATTTATTTGTAAAAACCGTGAGGGTGCTGCAAGTAGTATACAGATTGTATGTGAGCATGATATGAGTAGAAACATACTGAAAGAAGTTGGTTTTACTTCTGTCCCAGTTGATTTTTAAATTTGTGATGGAGGCGGTGAGCGTGTATTAATGCAGATGAACTAAAGGAATACATTATAGAGAATAATTGTATAGAACAGATTTTATTATCGTTGGAGTGTCATGGACTACACGAATATCTTCATGAATGGAGAGCCGCCTTACCACAAGGCAATAATAAGACTGCTATATGTGTAAAGAAAGATACATTATCAGTAGCGATTAGAAGTTCGGAAGAAAATAAACGTGGAGATATTTTTACATTGGTTATGGCAATAAAGGGTATATCTTTTGGGAAGGCTAATAAATATCTCCACAATATTTTAGGTTTGAAATATTCATATAGTAAGAGTGACAACAAAGATAATAAGAAAGATCCATTAGCAATCTTCAAAAAGGTGAAACGCCAAAGATACACAATTGATAAAGATGTTCCAGTATATGATGATTCATGTATGAAAGAATATACTGATTTACCATATATTGATTGGGTTCGTGAAGGCGTTATGCCTTTTGCATGTAAAAGATTTAACATTGGATATTCATATGATAGAAAACGAATTGTCATTCCTGAACGAAAGTGGGATGGAGATGACAATGAATATATAGGTATTAGTGGGAGAACTACTGTACCAAACTATGAGATGTTTGATATTCCAAAGTTTTTCAAGTTATCCAAAACATATCCAAAAGGAATAAATGTATATGGATTAAATGAGAATTATCAAACAATTCAAGAGGCTGGTTATGCAGTCGTTTTGGAAGCGCAGAAATCGGTGCTTAAAAGGTATTCACGAAAAGATGGTACGGCTGTTGCAATAGGAAATTGTGAGCTTACAGAAGAACAAGTTAGGATACTGATTAGTTTAAATGTAGAAATTGTAGTAGCTTTAGATGAAGGAATTGATATAAACCATATTAGACAGGAATGTGATAAATTTTATCCTATTAGAAAAGTAAGTTACATATATGATCGTTGGGATTTGATTAAGAAGGGTAGTAAAGACAGTCCTGCCGATATGCCAAATAAAGTATACAACTTCCTTCTCAAGCATCGTGTTTTATATGATGAGTCAGAAAGGAGAAAGCTAAGAGATTGGCAAGAAAGACAAGTAAAGAATTAACAGAAATTTGTAACAAATTTGGTGTTGATACATTATGGTCATGGTCAAGATATCATTGTTACAAACAAGATAGATGGGAATATTTTTTGAAATACATCCTACACAAGAAAGAAGATAGAACAAATAGTATTTATTGTGTATCTGGTGGTAATGTACATGATATTATTGAGCAGCTATATACTGGCAAAATTAAATATGAGGATATGCCAGATTTATATGAAGATAGCTTATTTACAATGAATTGTGCAGAACTCAAATACAATCGAAGTGATTCTGATAAAAATGATGCAATAGCAAATAAATATGAAAATTGCATTAGACATTTCTTTAAAAATCATAATCTGATTACTTTCCCACATAAAGTTGAACATTTTATTACAATTAAAATTTCTGATGATATTTATATGCAAGGATATATTGACATGCTTTATATCGAGTCATACAAAGATGAAAATGGCAATGAGAAAAAACGTGTACATATTGTAGATTGGAAGACATCTACACGTTATCAAGGCGCAAAAATTGACGCTGAATGTGGTCAGTTGGTTATTTATGCTGAAGGTATTAGACAAGCATTAAATATTCCATTGGAAGATATTGTATGTGAATGGAATTTCTTAAAATATGTCACAGTTACCATTGAACAGAAAAATGGTAAGAAAAAAGATAGATATATAGAAAGAAATTCTATAGGCGAAAGTCTTATCAATACGGCAAAAATGTGGCTGAAAAATTTCGGATATGAAGATGATATTGATAAATATGTTGATGAAATGGTGTTAAACAACAATATTGATTGCTTACCAGATGAGGTTAGAGAAAAATTCGAAATTCATGATTGTTATGTACAAGTACCTCTAACAGAAGAAAAGATTAACGATTTAAAAGAAGACATTATCAATACAGTCGAAGAAATTAACTCTAAAGAGAGAGAATATAAGAATAGTGAAGATGAAAATATCTTTTGGCAAGAAGTGACAGATGCCGATGAATTTAGATTGGCAACCCTCTCAGGATATTCTAGGTCGTTGCATAAACCATATGACCAGTATCTGAAAGAGAAGGAATTGTTCAAAGAAGAAACTGAATCTGATTCTGATGCAGACGAAGATGATTTATTGGCATTTGTGAATAGTTTATAGATATAGGTAGGTGAGAAGTTGAGCAATTTAACAGTATTACATTTACATAGTATGGATTCTAACCCATATAGCGGTCTTGAAGTTGACTCAATCACCCCTTTTCAAGCTTATATTGACAAAGCAAAATCAGAAGGAATGAAAGCCATTGCTTTTACAGAGCATGGCGCAGTCCTTCATAATGTTGCAAAAAGACAGGCATGTGAAAAGGCTGGGTTGAAATATATTAATGCAGAAGAATTCTATGTAACAGAAAAAATTGATATGGATAATCTGCAAAGAGACAATTATCATTGTTGCTTATACGCAAAGAATTATGATGGGGTATTAGAACTTAACAAACTTTCTTCTGATTCATTTAATCGTAATGATGGTCATTTTTATTATAATCCACGAATTACCTTAGAGGAACTTGAGAATACATCAGATAATATTTTAGTATTAACAGCTTGTGTTGCAGGCATGTTATGTAAAGGAACGAAAGAAGTACAAGAAAGATTTCTGAAATTCCTTATTAAAAATAAGCATAGATGTTGGTTGGAAATACAACCACATAATTTTGACGTTCAGATTTATTACAATCAGTATTTGTATAGAATTGCTCAGAAATATGGAATGAAGCTTATTGCTACAAGCGATGTACATGCTATTGATAAGGATCATATGATGGGTAGAGCAGTAATGCAGAAATCAAAAAATGTTAATTTCCATGACGAAGATGCGTGTGATTTATCATGGAAATCTTATGATGATATGGTTACTGCCTTTGAATTACAGAATGCATTACCAAAATCAATTTATCTTGATGCAATCGAAGAAACAAATAGATTCGCAGATAATATTGAATCATATGAATTAGATTATAGTAATAAATATCCAAGATTATATCCTGATGCTGAGAAAGAATTTAAGGCACGAATAGTTCAAGGTGTAAAAGAACGTGGAATAAGCAAACTCCCAAATTATAAAACAGAGTATATTCCAAGGATACAGGAAGAGTTAGAAACATATAAACATAATGACGCTATTGATTTTATGTTACTCGATTCAGATTACAAGAATTGGCTGCTGAAAAATAATATGCACTATGGATGTTCAAGAGGTTCTGTATCTGGTAGTGAGATTGCATATTTGATTAAATGTACTGATGTTGATTCAGTTAAATATAAGCTTAACTTCTCACGATTTATGAATCCTGAAAGAATGTCATTGGCTGATGTAGATACTGATATTTACGCAGAAGATAGATATAAAGTGCGTGAGTATCTATTTAATAAGGAAGGTTTGTATTGTTGCAACATTATTACTTTTAATACAATTCAGTTAAAAGCAGCGATAAAAGATGTTGGTAGAGCATATGGGATGACTCCTGATCAAACTCAGGAATTATCAAATATGGTAGAAACTGATGATAAAGGCAAGGATTATATGCCAGAAGAAATCAGAGAACAATATTCAGAAATGTTTAAATATATTGATATGGTAATTGGAACAATTACATCACTTGGCAGACATGCAGCAGGAATTGTTTGTAGTCCTACAGATATAAGATATGATTTTGGAACATTGTCTATTACATCAGATCCACGTCCTGTAAGCCAAATAGATATGCACGAAATTGATTCTTTAAATTATGTAAAGTTAGATTTGTTAGGATTAAATGCTGTTGGATTAATTGATGGTGCTTGTAAACTTGCAGGTATAGATTATTTAACACCTGATAAAGTTAATTTCTCAGATGAAAATGTTATTAACTCAATAGCAAAAGATACTACATTGATATTCCAGTTTGAAAGTGGTTTTGCAAGTGATTCATTAAAAAGAACACTTAGTAAGGAAACTTTGGAGAATATTAAAGCACAGAATGATAATATCTCATATCTTGATGTAATGGCTATGGTTAGTGGTGCTATTAGACCAGCAGGTGAATCTTATAGAGAACAGTTATTCAATGGTATTTACAAAGACAATGGCAACGAAGCACTTAATAATTTCTTGAAACCTACGCTTGGTTATTTAGTATATCAGGAACAGATTATTGATTTCTTGCATGATTTCTGTGGCTTTACTATGGGGCAGGCAGATATTGTCCGTAGACATTTTGCTAAAAAAACAGGTACTGAAGCAGATATACCTATCATTGAAAATGGTGGATATATGGTAGATATTCACGGTAATAAAGATGATAGATATATTCCAGGATTTATTGCAATTGCACAAGAGAAGTATGAAATGACCGAAGCTGAAGCAAGAGAGGCTATAAAGTCATTCTTGGTAGTAATCGAAGATGCATCTAATTATTTGTTTTCACGAAATCATTCCGTTCCATATAGTATGATAGGTCTATTTA
>ENA-OPBE01002931-OPBE01002931.1-human-gut-metagenome-genome-assembly--contig:-NODE-2931-length-12011-cov-1.912680_pt1 | contig 12011 bp, 6 predicted proteins | sample MGYA00241066_ERZ501448 | MGnify/ENA primary metagenome ERZ501448 (study PRJEB25962, sample SAMEA2042585) | human gut metagenome | biome: human gut; feature: human-associated habitat; material: faeces...
GTATGCTCCCACAACAGACGGCGGTAAGTCATCTCGTCCAGTTCGGCAATGCGCACACCGTCCTTGTCGGTAGGCATTTTCTTGGCCACAATGTCCATCGCCACCTTACAGAGATAAAGGTTCGTACCGATTCCGGCGGTGGCGGTGATGCCTGTCTCGGCCAGTACCTCGCGGATGATTTTCATGGCCAGCTCATGAGCGGTCATCCTGTAGTTCTTCAGGTAGGAGGTCACGTCCATAAACACCTCGTCGATGGAATAGACATGGATATCCTCCGGGGCGATGTGGCGGAGATATATCTCGTAAATACGTGTGCTGTACTGGATATAGTGCGCCATACGCGGCTGTGCCACCAGATAGTCCACGGCCAGTTCCTTGTGCGCGTCCAGTTCCTTTTTCGAGTGCGATTTCCCGGAGCGTCCCCGCTGCTGGTTCACCTCACGCACCCTCTGCACTACCTCGAACAGCCGTGGCCTGCCGCTGATGCCGTAGCTTTTCAGCGCGGGCGACACGGCCAGGCAGATGGTCTTTTCCGTCCGCGACGGGTCGGCCACGACAAGGCAGGTGTCGAGCGGGTCAACTCCCCGTTCGACACATTCCACCGAGGCGTAGAATGATTTCAGGTCGATGGCTATGTATTGGCGTTCAGAATTCATGTCCGCTTGTCTCCTTTGCCATAACCTACCGTGGGTTCGGCAGCAATGGCTGATTCATTTGATAGGTTTCCTATGGTGTAAGGCTGTATCTGTCTGGCTGATGCTGGTTGCACCAATGTCGGATTTAACCGTTCTTTCAGCCTCGTGTTGCGTTTCAGCACCGTCATGTTGCGGATGGCAAACGAGAGTGCCTTCTTCGTGCCGATGAGCACGCATATCTTCTTGGCACGGGTGATTCCCGTGTAAATCAGGTTGCGTTGCAGCATCACATAGTGGGTCATCAGTACGGGCATCACCACGATGGGATATTCCGAGCCTTGTGACTTGTGGATGGTGGTGGCATAGGCCAGCGTCAGCTCGTCCAGTTCAGAGGCATCGTATTCCACCAGTCTGCCGTCGAAGTTGACGGACAAGGTTCGCTCCTCCAAATCGACCGATTCCACGAAGCCCAGGTCTCCGTTGAACACATCCTTGTCGTAGTTGTTCCGTAGCTGCATCACCCTGTCACCTTGTCGGAACGAGTAACCGCTGCGGTTCAATGATATGTCCGAATGGTTCAGTGCCTGCTGCAAGGCCATGTTCAGATTGGCCGTGCCTACAATACCCCGTTGCATGGGAGTCAACACCTGGATGTCGGTGGTTTTCCGGTGGTAGGCTTTGGGCAGACGGTTCTTCACGAGGTTCACGATTTCTCCGGCCACCTTCTCCGGATCTTCCTGCTGCATGAAGAAGAAGTCGGTGTCCTTGCCGTTGCTGGTATCGGGGAAACGGCCCTGGTTGATGGCGTGGGCATTCATCACGATGCGGCTGGACTGTGCCTGCCGGAAGATGCGCGTCAGGCGGATGACGGGTATTTTCTCACTTTCTATAATATCGCGGAGCACGTTGCCGGCTCCCACGCTGGGCAGCTGGTCGATGTCGCCCACCATGACCAGACGCATGGAAGTGGGGACAGCCTTCATCAGGTTGTTCATCAGGATGATGTCTATCATGGAACATTCGTCCACGATGAGCGCGTCACCTTCCAGCGGATTCTCTTCGTTGCGCTTGTAGCCGTCCTTCGGATTGTACTCCAGCAGGCGATGGATGGTCTTGGCCTCCATGCCCGTGGCCTCGCTCATCCGCTTGGCGGCCCGTCCGGTGGGCAGCCAATAGGATGCGCAGTCCCAGATGCTTCAGTGCGGCAATGATGCCTTGGGTCGTGGTGGTCTTGCCCGTACCAGGTCCGCCCGTCAGCACCATGACCTTGGAGCGAAGGGCTTCCCCGATGGCCTGAAGCTGCACCTCGTCATATGTGATGCCCGTTTCCTTGGACAGTTCCGCCGCATTGAACTTGGACGCGAAGAGGTTGCCTTCCGATTCACGGAGCAGGGCAAGCAGGCGGTTGGCCGTGCCCGTCTCGGCAAAGTAGAACGGAGGCAGGTAGATGGCCTCGTCCTCTATCTTCAGGTCTTCCGTCCGTGCCATGTCGGCCAGGGCTTTGCGGATGGAGTCCTCGTCCGCTTCCAGCAGGCCGATGGCAGCTTTCACCAACTGCTCTTCCTCGGCATACACGTGTCCCTCATTGGCCAGTTGGTTCAAGGTGTAGACGATGCCGCTCTTGCAGCGGCGTGGGTCGTTCTTCTCATATCCCATCTTTCCGGCGATGCTATCAGCCGTCTTGAAGCCGATGCCCCAGATGTCATCTGCCAGGCGGTAAGGATTCTCTTTCACCTTGTCGATGCTTTCCTTGCCGTATTGGCGGTATATCTTGGCGGCATAGGTCGTACTTACCCCGTGGCCTTGCAGGAAAAGCATCACGTTCTTGATGTCTTTTTGCTTTTCCCAGCTCTCTCGGATTTTCTCCACACGCTTCTTGCCGATGCCCGGCACTTCATACAGCCGTTCGATGTCGGTTTCAATCACTTCGATGGTGTCCAGTCCGAACTGCCGTACAATGAGTTGGGCGAACTTCGGCCCGATGCCTTTCACCAAGCCGCTGCCCAAATACTTCTCGATGCCATAGATGGTGGCGGGCATCACCTCTTCCCACGTCTGGCAGACGAACTGGCTGCCATAGCGTTTGTCCATCTTCCAGTCACCTTCGCACAGCAGCACGCTTCCGGCAGGCACATCCAACAGGTTGCCTACCAAGGTCACAAGGTCGTCATAACCTTTCACCTTGACTTTCATGACAGAGTATCCGTTTTCCGGATTCTGATAGGTGATGCGTTCCACTACACAGCGAAGTTTGGGCATAGGCGTTATTTTTTGAAAAATAAATCTTTTAATTGGGCAATACAATCTTCAGACAATTTCCCTTCCGGTTGGCAAGAACTGATTTCACGATTGTTCAAAAAGTCCTGTTCCTGCAAGTCAACTATAATCGGCCCTTTGACCAACGTCAGTACATACGGGGCGCAATCATCAACCATGTTCAGTTCCTCCTCCGGATTTTCCAAGAAAAGCATGGCATCCTCGCCTATGGCAATTGTGTGCATCAGGTAGAGTTCAGCATCCGCTCCACATTGGTGAATGAATACCACCTTGTCACCTTTTCGGGGTAAATCTCTTTCCCAAGGAGGGAAACCACCCCAACGGAAATGTGTGATACCATCTTGATAAAGAAATTCCAAAAGGTTTTGGCAGGAACTGTTATCCATCTTTTGTACATACCAACTTTCCGTACTCTCTATCTTGCTTTTAATATAGATGGTCATACGTAAGCGTTCATCGTAAGTTCCATTATCCTTGACAGTGGTAAGTTCCGCAGTAAAGGCGTCACCCCATCCCATATCCATCATTTTCGCCACCATTTCGTTTTCCTTTCGTGGTACATAGCCGATGATGCAATCAAAGTCAAAATTTTCCGTATCACCTTCCATATCATCGGCTAATGCCACGGCCACCGCATTGCGGTCATGCTTATTGGCGCGCTCGCGAATCAAGACTAGCTCCGCACCTTCATACAGCTCATCCCAAAAGTCTTCCGGATGATGGAAGTTCCAGCCGGCAACAGCACATTCCTTGAAAAACGCCCTTTTCTTTTTGGGTTCGGGAAAATTGGACATTCCTTCAGGAAGCGGTACAGGCATACCTTCTGTAATTTCTATTTTGTCATTGTATTCGGGTGGGGCAACATCACCTTGTAGGGCAATGAGGTCATTGTCCGTATCACCGCCCGGATTGAAGGTGTCAACCATCTCCTTCATCTGTCGGTCAAGTTCAATATTTTCAATACCTTTCTCCTTTAATTGCCTTTGCAGGTCTTGCAGTTCAGTGTCACATTTGGGGCATGTGCCAGCGCAATCCCCTTCGTGGCGGCATTCTGCTGGCTGATAGGTCAATCCATACTGCGTGGCTATCCGCTTTCGGATTTCTCTGAGCAAATTGCATTTATCCTTTCCGTTCATGTTGCAGTCCTTTTGTTTGAGGGTGATATTTTGATTCTCTTTGAAGGTAGCGTACACATTCAAAATTCGTAAACCCCATTCTTTCCAGTTCATCAAGGCTGTAGTCCACATCCTTATCCGTATTATAACCAGGAATAAGGGGGACTTTCACGGTGATATCCTTCACCCGGCAAGTCTGGAGCAGTACGCTCAGTGAGTGGTCACGGATACAGCTCGGTTGCCCGGTATATCGTTCGTAGATGACATGGTTGATGTCCTTTACATCCACTATCCAATGGTCTACTATCGGTGCGAGTTGTCGGATGGTGTCTTCAGAACAGTAAAGTGAGGTTTCCAATGTGATTTTCCAGACATTACCGCATATCCGACGAAATTCCTCTATGAAACTGGCGTATCGGGTCGGCTCGCCGCCCCCAAAACAGATGCCACCTCCCGTTGCCTGAAAGTAAAGGTCGTCTACCTTCACACGGTCATAGAGTTCATTGACATCCAATTGTATGATTTCTTTTTTCAACGAAAGGCCATTGTTGCCATACGAATAGATTTCCTCATGACAGCGGTTGTTCAGACAGTAGGCACACCGAAGCGGACAACCCATGAAACAAACCAACGTAGTGATTCCATGGCCGTCCGTTCCCATCCGTAGACGGTCTATGGCAAAGATGTGAGCCAGACGAAACGCTTGATGCTTGTCCGATGATTTCATAGTGAATGCTACTTATTTTATCTTATTGAGTTTTTCTCTCACATCCATCAATGCGAACCCAAGCAGGTTTTCTCCTTTCCATAAACGGGGGTTCCTGCAGTCTGGGTCATCTTCTTTCATGCCAATCCCCCAAACTGTATCGTAGGGGCTGGCTTCCACCAATATCTTATCTCTTGTGACAAGCAGAAAGACTTTCAGCTCTTCATTATCCATGAATTTGTGCAGATTGCCGGTAATGACAATTTCCATACGATGCTTTTGCCATTTGTATTCGTCAAAATTCCGCACTTCTCTACCTAATGCCTTAATCTCTTTCGGATCTGTAGATGCCAAGATTCTTTTTCTTGTATCTTCATCGCCCATGATTCGTGCCTTTTCTGCCATCATGAACTGTTCCGCACAGTTGTAATGGATACCATTTACGGTAAACCTGCAAGGGAACCATTGGCTGAGACAGGCTTTGGTCGTTTCACCCGGCTTGCCGTGATGTCCCCAAAAGAACAAGAAATCCGGATTGGAAATATCATAGAGGTCTTCTTTCCTTAATCCTCCATTCACATTCGTATAGTCTAAAGTGCGGTACCATTCCCTGAAACTATCCAAATTCGCGAAATCACCTCCCCAATGAAGCCAGCGGTTAAGCAACAGGGCTTTCATCGACATGGGCACACCGTCATCCGGGCATAAGTCGGCAAGTCCGCAATGTTTGTAATAATCCAAATCCTCTTCTATGTGAGGATGGTCTTGTGGAAATAGATTGAACTTCACCCAGCATCTTTCATAATTAAACAACATGCCCTTCATCTGTGAACGAAAAGGACATAATCGCTCTCCTTTATAATAATGGCACTGTTCCAGCAGCATCAGCTTCTGTGGTGGAAACTCGGCCGACATATACATTCCGAACACCCATTCTTTATTGACCGGTTGGTGCATGAGGTCATCAGTAAGTACCACTCCTCTTTCAAAGTCTTCGCACAGACCATACTTTTCAAAGTGTTCGTGCCAATCATAATGGTCATAACTGCCCCACAACAGTTCAAAATAGTGCTGATGTTCCCAGATACCGTGAGAAAGCGTACCTGCGGAATAGGGATTCTTTGCTTGCATCCGCTTTGCCAACACGTCAATAGCGGCCTTGCTTAACGGACGGCTTTGCATGATTACCTCCTCAAACGATTCCGGCAACACAATGTTTTCTTCCACTATCGCTTCTTTGAACAAGGGAGCGATGTCCTCCGCCTTGAATCCGGCTATTCCGCAACCAATGGGAGTCACCAGAAAAGTCAGTTCCTTGCGTTCCTTGGCAAAAGCAATGAACTCATCCACATAGGGGCGAATGGTTTCCACGCCACCTTGCATGGTCGGTATGGCATAGCATTGACCTTGCAACCCTACACCATTGCCCCAGATGGCACCGAACTTTTCGTATGCCATACGTGCCGCTCCTCCACCGTGCATTCCTTGCAGATTACTTCCGAATACAAAAATCTCATTCGCCCTTAGGTTCGTGATTCTTTCTGGTGTATATGTGGGTCTGAAGTATTCCATATTTGTTCAATTATTGGTTTCGTTTTGGGTATGGTTGATGGACACATTGAATGCCTTGCAACGGCGGTTCTGCTGGTTGGCCCGACTTAGGGAGAAACGGCCGAACTTTTCATAGATGTCCAGTCCGCGCCCCAAAGTGATGGTCCATCCCGTGTCGGTCTGTATCATGCGGTCGTGGTCGGCCTTGAAGTCGTAGGTGAACTCAATGCCCAGGGGCAGCAGTTCATCGGCCAGGTCGTTGAAGCTGTCTATTACTTCCGCCACCTTCTCATCGTCCTCGTTCTGTGTACTTAGGTGAATCTTGATGGTGTCCTGCACGGATGTCACGTCACGCACCATCTGGATAAAGTCTACCAAGTTGTCTATCTGGTAGGGTTGACGGATAAACGGGTCGGTCAGCCTGATTTCCTTGGCCGTGCGCAGATAGTCGCCAAAGAGTCCCTTATAGGTGATGCCGCCCTGGTTTTCGCGGATGGTGATGACCTTGGAAGTCAAAGCAGGAATACGGGGACGTTTTCCCTTGGTGGTAGAGGATGATGTTTCGGATGTGGTTCCCTCCATGCCTGCCTTTTGCTCTTGCTCCGAAGACGGATGGGCATTGTCTTGATTTTGGCTCGTGGCATTTTGAGAATCAAACTCCAAGCCTTCCAGCGTTTCCACTTTCACGCTTTCTCCCGTGGGCAACCAGGTGTAGACAAACTTTGCAGGCTCTGCATTGAAAGTCTCGTCAATGGCATACAGCTGGTCCTTCACACGCTTGCGCCCCTCGGTGGCAAAGTCTATGATTTCCCGTGCTTCCTCATCGGTCATCCGACCGTCTGGATAGAGCAACTTGCTGAATCCGGAGAAAGTCTTGCGGATGGCCAGATGGTCGCGTTCAGACAGCGAGCCGTCAAACCGCGCATATTCTTTCAACGCCGATGTACGGTCGTCATTCCGCAACTCGTGCAGCACGGCGGCTATGTAGTCCGTTATCAGCCCGTATCCGGTTGAGAAGCTGTTCTTCTTCAGAATCCTGATTTCCCATCCGGGATTATACAGGTGGATGCGGTCGAGGAAGGCTCCTTTGATGAAAGACGTGGGAATGGACTCAAACAGGTGTGAGTTTTTCAGCATATACGGCACGGTGTGCTTGGTGTTTCCCACGAACACCATCGATGCGCTGGCTTCATGCGTTCCCTTGCCACGGTTGAACGACTTGTTTGCCAGGTAGTTCTGCATGGTGTCTATCAGCACGGCATCCACGTTGCGGCCTTTCTGCTGCTCAAATTCGTCCCATGCTACCACGTCCCAGTAGCCCACCAGTCCCAATATCTCCTTGTTGCCCTGCATCTTGACAAACAGCCGGGCAGAGGTTACATCACCTCCGCTGACCAGCACACCGTAGGGCGACAGTTCCTGGAACACGTGGCTCTTACCCGTGCCTTTAGGCCCCAGCTCCACAAAATTGTAATTGTTTTCCACATGAGGCAACAGCCGTGCCAGCGTGATGAATTTCTCGCGGCGGTTCATCACCTCCGGGTTCAGGCCGACCGTGTGCATCAGGAAGTCCAACCATTCCTCCGTGGTGAATTTGGAACGTTGCTCGATGTATTCCTCCAGGTCGATGTGGGAAATCTGTATGGGTTTCAGGTTCTGTATCTCCCAACGCACCTTGATGTCCTCTCCCGACACATAGCCGATGGTGACAATGCACCACACGCCGTTGCCCGACAGCAGTTTGGGATTCTTGCGGACATACTCCGTCCCGATGGGCACTCCCGACAGGCCGAGATTGGCAAAGGTAGCGTTGTACTCGTCGCTCCGCTCGTTGAGGGTGACGGTTACTTTGTCTATTACCCTGTGCTTGCCATGCTCGCGGATGACGCCTTTGATGCTTTCCGCCTCCGCACGATGCACGTAATTGTTCCGGATTACCTGCTTGACTTTTTCCAGTCCGTCGTTGATGATTTCCTCGTCATCGCTGGCGCAATACTGTCCCAGCAGATACTCCAACACGTAGGTGGGTACCGGTAGTCCGCCTTTCACGAGGAAAGCCAGATCCTTCCGCACCACCTTGCCGATGAAGGCATCTAATATCTTTTGCTGCAGTTCCATCATTCAAAGTCAAAATCGTTTTCAATTAAGGTATTGTTCGTCACATTTTCTTTGATGAGCGGATTCAGGTCGTCCGCTGCGTCAAACACTTTCAGTTGGAGCACCTTGGCGTCCACGTTCCGGTTCAAGGTCAGGTCCACCTGAATCTTCCGGTTGTCCAGCGACGGGTCGGTCTTGTCCAGCAGGATATCCTTGACAGGTGTGACCGGCTCGTCGTTGTGATACAAGGCCACGCGGATGTATCTTTCCTTCATGTCCATGGAAACAGCCTCCGTCTGCAACAGTTTGAAGCGCAGCCGGGATGCCTGGATAGACAGTTTGCGGTCGAGCACCATCACCCCCACAGGCTGTTTGTTGTCATCGCGCTCCTGATGACATATTATAATAGGTATGATTAGTTCCTGCATGGAAGCTCCGCCATGCGTGAACATATATCCCCCGGAAGGTGCCGCCAAGCGATTCGTTCCCTGCGGCACGGCCACATACACATCGCTTCCGTTCAAGATACCCGACACTTCACTGAGCGGAAACTTCACCATCCCCGTGGCTTCGGCATCCGAGCGGGTCAGATAGTAACGGGTGCTGCGCTCAATGGTTTCCTCTTCTATCTTGTGCTTGTCTTTTTCCGCAAAGTCGATGTCATTGAACAGGAAACCGTGGTCGCTGGTGACATACACTTCCGTGACGTTGTAGCTTGCGAGGATTTTGGGAATCATCGTGGCCAGTTCGTTGATGGCTTCCCGGCATGCCTGCGTCACTTGCTTGGCCGTACCGTCGTGTCCGGCCTTGTCTATCGTGTCGTGGAAGATATACACCAACGGATGTTTGAATATCTCGCGGTTCTTCTGTTGGTTGTATTCCGCTACGGTTTCAAACGGAACACAGATGGCTCCGTCCTTGTATCTTTGCAAGTGTTCCGAGCGTTTTTCGGTGGTGCTCAGTATATGGTCGTCTACTGACATATTCTGACTGTCCTCTTGTCCATAGAGTTTCAGCTCCCGGTGGGGTAAAAGCGCCGGTTTGCCGTATTTGGTCTCCGTGGGCAGCATGGCCAGCATGGCTTTCAGCGTGGCGACATGCTTGGACCGGGCCAGTTCACCTATCAGTTCTTGCGCCACCTCGTAGCGCAGGGCGTCGCTCACGATGACGGCCACTTTCTTCTGCATGGGCCGGATGCGCTTCTCATAGAAATCTTGCTGACGGGACAGGTGTACTCCGCCCATGCCTCCGGTTTCCTGAATGCAGCGAGTCCATTCCTGATTCATGCGGTTGTTGAGCTTGCTGTAATGCAGGTCAAGACTGTGCTTGGTCTGCTGGATGTCGGGGAACAATCCGCACGAAGGGTCCACCTTGAAATACTGTTCGGTGGCCTGCCGGTAAAGCTGGTCCAGCACGTAATAATCCTCCTGATAGCGCATCACGTATTCGTTGGGCGTGTTGAGCGTGAGCGAGCCGAGTGCCAATGCTTTCTGGTAGTATTGCGCCACGGTCAGGCAATAGTCCATGGCCGCTGCCGTCATGCCGTGTCCGTTCAGCTTCAGCATCAGGTCTTCTATCCGTCTGATGACCGCCTCCGGCTCGGTTTCCATCTTATCCTTGAGCAGTCCGGCCACGATGGGCTGGCAGAGGCGTGGCGGCACGAAATAGTAGTTGGCGTCCGTTCCGTACCAGCGTATCAGTTCATCATCGCGGACGGCATCGCCCAGTTCGTCCATCACCTCCAACAGCGCGTCCGCCGTCTTTTCCTGACTGAGTGCCAGTTCCAAGAGGCGGTTCATCTGTTGCAGGGCAAGGGTGTTGTCTATGCGCCATTGCTTATAGTTATCCGCTGCCACGGGGGCAAGATTCTGCACGATAGCGTTGTATTTCAACACCTTCACCACATCAGCCACTTTTTCTTCCGTATTGTCATCGATGGTTGTGCCGAAAATGTCTGTCAGCTTCCGTCCCAAGGCTTCGACTGCATCCTTGCATTTGCGCAGCTTCACGAAGAAGTCCGTCCGCTTCTGTTGCTCCGCGTCCCGTCCCAACAAGATGACGCGCAAAAGGATAGCATCCCATTCCAGGATGCGCTGCACGCCCATGTAGCTGCTGATGAATCCTCGGACCAGCTTGTCGGTCGTGATGCTCCGGTCCTGGTAATAGGGGGCGAACAGGCGCAGCATCCTTTCCGACTGCAACGCCATGATGTTCCTTTCCACAAAGCGCATCATCGGCTTGTCCGTGTCGGGTAATCCGTACTGTTGCATAAAGGCGGTATAATCTTGGCTTTTGTATTCCATATTGGCCGTCAGCACGTCGAGCAGCGGAAAATTCTCCCTCAACGATTTCTTTTGCAAAGGGGACTCCTGATGGAAGTATAACACCACCCGGTCATCGGCCCAGGCGTTGTCCAGATTGTACTTCACGGTAAACCAATCCCCCCGGAAGTCCACAAAGCGGTATCCTTCCTTCCACTGCACCTCGCGAAGCTCGTCAGCAAGGAACTCGTCATTAAAGATAAAGAGGACTTTCAAGTCAGGCTCTCTATCAAAGTAATTGTATATTTTGTCTATCGCGCTCATTTCTTCCGGTATTTTTGGTTCATGTCGGAAGGTCTTTCTGGTATTGTTCTTTCCAAATACCCTGCTTCAACCAAGTCCGTAATATAAGTTTGGATATTCTTGCTATGATAACTTACCCCGGCTCTTTCAAGTATTTCACGACTACTACGAGGTACGTTGCAATAATTGACCACATCCTTTTGCTTGGGAGTGAGTTTCATCCGGCGAGTGTCAGGGGTCACACCAAAAGTGTCAGGGGTAGCCTCATTTTTGCCAGGGCGAGTGTCAGGGGTCACATCAAAAGTGTCAGGGGTAGTCTCGTTTTTGCCGGGAATAGTGTCAGGGGTAGCCTCGTTTCTGCTAAGGATAGTGTCAGAGTCCGCCTCTAAATTAGGATTCCTTTTTATCGTAATCAAAAACTCATGTATCCTTTCGTCATTCTTGAACTCTACTTGCAGCCCATCTTCCAAGGCACGCTGGATACCCGTACCAGCTCCCGTATAAGGCAGGAGATAAATGGCATTGTTGAAAAGGAAATTGTTACGGGGCATGGAGGTGCCGTTGGTTATGTCTTCCACTTGCAAGCCGTTGGGCAGGATGCCGGGACTGTGTATCTCCACCCGGTTGTCAAAAATGAAGATACGGATGGGTGCATTCCAGTTCAGGGAGCGGTGTACAAGTGCATTGACCACAAATTCAACCAAGCTGCTATAGGGTATTTCAAGTCTGCCCAGCGAATTAAATTCTTTCTCCACCTGTACGTTTTTAAGATTGCGAGTGAAGAATGCCATGATGATTTCAAACTGATGCAGCAGGTTTCCCTCCATATCCGCGTCGTTCACTTTGTCCCGGAATTGATTGCCGCCTATATGGTTCCCGACAAAACTGATACATTTGGCCGTCATGACCGGCAGCCAACGCTGGGTGTATTTGCCGAACAGCAGCATGGCGGCTACGGTCAGACTTCCGTCTGGACGGATAAAGCGCAGGTTACGCATTAGCTTGTTCAGGTCGTGTCCCTTAGCAATGGCATTGGCGATGTCGTCAAGAGATGCCTCACGAAGAG
>ENA-OPBE01002932-OPBE01002932.1-human-gut-metagenome-genome-assembly--contig:-NODE-2932-length-12007-cov-2.208668_pt1 | contig 12007 bp, 10 predicted proteins | sample MGYA00241066_ERZ501448 | MGnify/ENA primary metagenome ERZ501448 (study PRJEB25962, sample SAMEA2042585) | human gut metagenome | biome: human gut; feature: human-associated habitat; material: faeces...
TAATTTTTGTTTTACCTTGTTTACCCTGTTTAGTTGTAATGATTATTACTCCGTTGGCAGCACGGGATCCATACAAAGAAGCAGCAGCGGCATCTTTCAGTACCGTTAAGTTTTCAATATCATCCGGATTGATATCACTCAAAGAAGAACGTACCTGTCCATCAATCAGAATCAGAGGAGAGCCAGAACCATCAAAGTTAGTACCTCCACGAAGGACCAGCGTCGGTGTACTGCCCGGATTACCGGAAGTCTGGCTAACGGACAAACCTGCAACAGCTCCGGATAATGCCTGACCGGGATTTGAATACAATCCCTGCTTCAATGTTTCTTCTTTTACCTTGGAAATTGAGTTGGTAACTTTAGTACGCAACTGTTTACCGCCATAACCGGTTACTACCACTTCTTCCAGCATCTCAGAATCTTCTTTCATCTGAATCCGGAAAGAAGTCTTTCCTTTAAGATCAATTGTTTGTACTTGATATCCGATATACGAAACTCTGATTTTTCCGTCCGGATTCATGTTTAATACAAATTTACCATCGATGTCAGTAATGGTACCATTTGTTGTACCCACTTCGACAACACTCGCTCCGATGATTGGTTCACCAGCAGCATCGCTTACCACACCGGTAATTGTTTTTGTCTGTGCCATAGCCCCTATGGAGCAGAAAAGACACAACATAAGCAAAAGGATGTCTTTTTTCATTAGTATTACTTTTTGTTAATAATTGAAATAATTTTAGATACTTATCTAAGTCCAATTAGAACTAATCGTCCGGTAATACCTCATCTCCCTACGTCAGATTCCTCTTTAGAATTTTCATCGGAGCAAAAACATATTCGCAAAATCGACCTGTTTTCTACCTATTTAAGATATAACTCTTTCCTTTTATTCATGACTTTAATAATACATATTTTTATATTTAATAGCATATATAAGAAAATAATTTATTAAACACTTTGCAGATATTAATAATATAAATATATTTGCAGCGATTTAAGATATACATATCAGTGATTTATATCTAAATCCTCTATAAGATAGAAGAAAATATGAATAAATAACTCAACTAAGTTCTAATTGAACTTATGCATTCACTTGTAACCACTATCTATTCATTCACCAATAATACTTATAAAAACAGGCATTTATTTATTGACAACACCACACTTATTCAATTCTCTAGGGGTTGTTGTAGAACCAAAATCAATTACCGGTATAATGACAGATTGCATAAGCAAAACAGAGTCATCTATATAAGTGTAACAGCAACAGGTATCACAAATGGTACGGATTCTTTAAGTCCCCGACAATTATTGAGACCCAGGACGATTACATCAAACGTTTGCTCATGTTTGTTAATTACAACTCCAATAAATTTGTTCAGACCTCCTTCACCATACCTATATATCACATCGTTTTGAGAAATCTAAAGCACTGCTTTAGGAGGTGTAAAGCATAGCTTTTGCCTACTTAAAGCAGTGCTTTATAAAATCCTAGAAGTTTGTTTCAACTACAAGAAGGAAAAATATACGCGATGAGTATAATTTATGCTATAAGCATATTCAGATTTACTATAATGAAATAAAGACTTGCTATAATGAAAAATGGAAGTGAACTCCTCGCACCCCATCCTTTATCCACTAACACAGACAAACAGGGAAAAGTGAAGAAATGAATGTTTTTCAAAAAAAAGAAAACCTTACCAGTGGTGAATCCAAAATAAGGGGTTGAATTCAGCACTGGCGGTTTCTTGTCAAATTCTGCGTAACTGACAACACCTGAACATCATCTGCGTTACGCTTCATATATACTTGCAGACTTTTATCTTGCCGGCTTCTCTACGTGCTTTACTAAATAAAAGTATCTTTAACTATCAACAGTAATATCTCAAAGAAGCTCTTTACAAAGCATATAACCACGAATCATCATACGAGGTATATGGAAAGGTCCTTTAAAAAGATTCCCTTTAGCGGGTTGGGCCACAGTACCGTCGCGATGAAGATAACCATACCATTCCCCATATTCCTTATCCGGGAAATGAGCATACGCCCAATCACTCACCTGTTGATGCATCTGAAGATATTTTTCATCTCCGGTAGCCTGATAAGCATATAAAGTGGCAATAATAGCTTCTGTTTGCGGCCACCAGAATTTCATATCCTGAGAATAGTCCTGAACAGGAAGATTCCGACAGTCACGGAAATTGATAATTCCTCCAAATTCCTTGTCCCATCCCCACTCCCAAGACCAATCAAGAATCTGAAGAGCCAACTGAAGTAAGTCCTTATCCCAATTACGATATTTAGCTTCTTCCATGATAAACCACGCAGTTTCAATACAGTGCCCCGGGTTTATAACGCGCCCGTTACAAGTATCTATGAATTCACCGTCAGGTCCCACCATTTCAAGCAAAGCTTTAAACTCCGGATGAATAAAATATTTACGTAACGCTGCAATCGAAGTATCTATCTGCTCTGTCAACGACGGATCATCAATAACCATACGGATACGAGAAGCCGTGTTAATCAAGATCATTGTTATAGAATGACCTCTTGAAGGCAGATTAGGCAAATATTTTGGCTCAAGAAATCCCGGAGTATTCAGGAAATGCAAGGTACGTTTAAATATATCCAAAGCTTTTTTCGCATATTCTTTTTCACCTGTTGCTAATGCATACTCAGCCATTGCTATTGCAGCAAAACCTTCAGAAAACACATAACGGCGTTTACGCAAGGGCTTTCCGTCTTCTGTAACTTCAAAAAACATATGTCCGTCCGTATCAAAACAATGTGCTTCGATAAAATCAATACAACTTTTTGAGGCTGCCAGCCATTGAGGATTCTTTTCTATATTATTATATGCATATGCAGCTATAAATCCAAAACGTCCCTGAAACCAAACCGACTTGGTAGTATCCATCAAACTACCGTCACGATTAACGCATGTATACACCCCTCCATGTTCTCTATCTAACCCATACTTCATCCAAAACGGCATAATATTATTTATTATATCGTCTTTATATGATATAGCCCACTTACTCAAATATTCTGTTGTATTCATGCTATGCGTTTTTAAAATTTATTGCATCGGTCAAAAAAATGAATAGCTTCAAGTTCCGCTTTCATCTGCGCTTCTTCCTCATCTGTCATATTCTGAAACGGAGTACGGTTCTTGCCCAAATCAAGCCCTATCAACTTCATGATACGTTTTCCGCCGACAATATTCCCACGGAAATGACAAATCACGTTTATTACTTCTTGTGAGAAGTTTTGGCGTTCGCGAGCAGTTTCTATATCACCTGCCTCCCAAGCCTCAATAATACCGACCAATTCTTTACCGTTATAATTAGTTGTTCCTCCAATGCCACCTTGAGCGCCTCCCATAGCCAGACAAGGAAGAATTGTCTCATCCTGTCCATGCAGCATATCGAATTTTCCATTTTTATATAAACGACATTGGTTATATTCATACATACTCTCAAAAGTATATTTAATACCTGCAAAATTGGGAACACGACCGTCTATCGCTTCCAGTAGCTTAACCATTGGTAAAAAAGCACCATTGAACGCCGGAATATGATAATAATAGAAAGGCAGTTCGGGTGCCCCGGCTGCTATTTCTTCGATATATTTTACCAGTTCCTCAATACGGCCAATCTTCGGAAAAGGAGGAGCCATAGCACCAATCCCCCATGCGCCTATTTTTTGTGCATGCTCTGCCAACATACGGCTAGCCTTTACACAGCAGCTACCAACATGCACTATAACCTTAAAACCCTCAGGAGCAACAGAAACCCAACGTTCGGCCAATCGCATACGTTCTTCTTCTGTCAACATATAGCCTTCACCGGAAGAACCATTGATAAACACTCCTTGCAGTCCATTCTTTACCAGCATCTTAGCATATGCTTCAATTGGTTCTAAATTCACCTCACCATTCTCATAAAAAGGAGTAAACGGTGCGTCAATAAGTCCTTTAATTCGTTCCATTATTTTATTTTTTATAAAGTTATATATACTCTTAATCTACCATATTATCTGTCTTCGGCCTTAAGAAATAGATTTGAAGTACCAATGCCACAGCCACTACAATGCTCAACATTGCAAATCCCTGTCCCAAGCTTCCTCCATCCGTCCATTTCCCTAACACTTCTGTCACAGCAGCTCCGGCAAACACGCCGGTCATATTCATAATACCATAAGCCGTTGCACGATGTTTCGCCGATACAAACTGACATAAAATAGGCATATTATTAGCGTCAAATATTCCAAAGCCAATTCCGAAGAGTAAGCCTGCACCAATCACGCTAACAAAACTATGTCCAAAACCCAGCAGAAGTAAAGCCGGTATAGTCATTCCCAAACCGATAGCTCCGGTATAGACCCGTCCACGAATATTTTTTTGTACCCAACGGTCTGACAAAATGCCACCTAAAATAACGCCGATAAAAGAAGAAACTGCAATCGTTATGGTAGATATCGGGCCGGCTTCGGACATCGGAATATTCAAACTATCTGCAAATAAGGTCGGAAGCCAATTCTTTGTTGCCCACCCCGGAAGACTGGGAGCAGCAAAATAGAAAAGAATAATCCAAAATGCCCAGTTAGTAAACAGTAAGGAAAGCCCACTTATTATGGAAGGTTTCTTTTCTCCAGGAACATTATCTATTTTCTTGCTAGAAACATTATGAATAGGATTTTCTTTCAAAAATAATATGAGTACCAAAGAATAGACAATCCCCACGATACCAAACCAATGAAAAGTAGCCTGCCAGGAGAAAGCCGCAGCAGCCGTAGCTCCAAAACCACCAATAGCCTGCCCTACATATAAACCGGTCATGTGTACTCCCACCGCCAAAGAACGTGACTTCCCTTCGTGCCAGTCAGCAATTAACGACAAAGCCGAAGGAATATACAATGCTTCACTGACTCCCATTATAGCACGCAGCCAATAAAGTTCATGAAAATCATGGGCATACCCCATCAAGAAAGTGACAGCGGACCAAACAAAAAGACTACCGACAACTAGCCACTTACGATTTACCCTATCCGCTATAATCCCGGCAACGGGACTCATAAAACCATAGATCCACAAAAATATAGCCATTAAAGCCCCAAAAGCTTCTGCTTTATTCAGTTCTACAATATCTACTTTCATAGCTTCTTGCATAGTAGAAAGCATTTGGCGGTCCATATAATTAAGAAGTGCCACTATCCACAATAAACCGACTACTACCCAAGGATAAATACTTTTGTTTTTCATATAAAGCAATTTTTATGTTTCACTCGCATTAAATTATTGCAAACATAATACTATTTTTATTATAAGCCAAATATTTAATTAAATATTTTATTATATATTCGAGGATTACTAAATGGACTAGAGTCTATAACACTTTATGCATGAAAAAGGTAGTGCCTTCTGCTATGGACGACACTACCTTTTCCATATAAAAACAACAATAATTCAGAGCTTCACTTTGGCTATCAGTTTACGTATTTTACCACTACCAATAACCGGTGCATGAGGATCTTCCGGATATACAATCACAAACTGTCCCGGTTCGCAATACTGCGCAACACGAGGAGCCTTGACATCCATAAGATAGATCTTGTCTGCCAGTTTTTCTCTTCTAACGATTGGATACATGTTTTTCCTCCTTGTATATACTCACTGCCTTTTTCATCTCTGTAATCGTTTTTCTTAATCACGAATCTCCTATGAAAATATACATTTTTTTAGCATTACTTTATATAATAAAGGAAAAGCCGTTAGATTTCAACGGCTTTTCCCTTGTTTTATTGCTTTCCTTGAATGAAATTTTAAATTCCACATCTATGCTGAATTTAGTCTTTCTCTCTTCTTAGATCTATCTTATGATTTTAATATCTCCTATCTGCAGTAGAAACGAGGTATTTATGAACAATTCAAAAACTGCTACTCAAAAACATATGACCCTGGATGACCGTATTTCCATTGAGAAAGGATTGGATCAACACCTGTCTCTCCGTTCCATTGCCTTACAGTTAGGAAAAAATCCCACCACCATCTCCAAGGAAATCAAAAAGCACAGGTCTTTCCAGGAACACAATCGTTTTAATGAACCTGCTAACAAATGTGCTTTGGCAAAAGATTGCAAAAAGAAAAATATTTGTGGTACCTATGCCCCTGTTTGCAAAAGGATGTGCAGATCCTGCAATCATTGCAACTCTCACTGCGAGGACTTTATTCCTCGATCTTACCATTGCAGTTTGCTGGATAAAGCCCCTTTTGTCTGCAATGGTTGCAGTAAAAAGAATCCCTGCCGCCTCGATAAAGCCTACTACCGCTCATCCACTGCACACAGGCAATATAAAACCATCCTTGTGGAATCAAGAGCAGGTATTAACATTTCGCCTGCTGACCTTGTTGCTTTGGATGAATTGGTAACCCCTCTCATTCTGCAGGGGCAGTCTCCTTACATGATCCTCCGCAATCATCCGGAAATTGCTCTATCTGAAAAAACTCTTTATAACTACATCGAGTCCGGAGCTCTTAGTGTGAAAAATATCGACCTTCCTAAAAAGGTGAAATATAAGGTGCGTTCCTGCAGTTCTTCTGAAGCTGCCGATCTGACCATTTATGAAGGACGTACTTACAAAGACTACCAGGCTTTTTTAAAGGAATTTCCTGACACAAGGGTTACGGAAATGGATACTGTCCTGGGCTGTGAAGGTTCAAAAAAAGTGTTACTTACCCTTCACTTTGATTGTTGTTCCCTTATGATGGCCTACCTTCTCGACAGTAAAGAGGTCTGTCATGTAAAAGCCATTTTTGACTCTATCGAACGCTCCTTAGGAACTTTTTCATTTTCCTCTGTATTCCCTTTAGTCCTGACAGACAGAGGTGGTGAATTCCGGAATCCTGCCGCATTGGAATGCGGACAGGAAAACCTGATTCGTACAAGCATTTATTATTGCGATCCTATGTGTTCCTGGCAAAAACCTCATTGTGAGAAAAACCATGAATATATCCGTAAAATATGCCCGAAAGGCACCTCCTTTGATGACTACTCTCAGGAAGACATCACTCTGATGATGAGCCATATCAACAGTTCTCCCCGGCAGAGCCTGGGTGGAATGTCACCCTTGAAGCTTGCAAAACTCATGCTGCCTTCAGAGGTAATAGATTACTTTGGACTTACTGAGATACCAGATGATGAGATTGTATTGACACCGGCATTATTACAAAAATAGAACCAGACATTACATATGAATCTGCGGATAAGAGTCTTGCATATTTTTTCCTCCAGGCAAGTGGAATTTAGTCTTACAGGGCACGATTCCAGTTGCCTTATCAGTACGCCTTTTTCCAGTAAATGCACAAACAATGTCTGGTTAAATTCCACTTTAAAGGGTTTGACGCATTTCGTCAAACCCTAAAATATAGAATTTAGTCTTCCGTATGGAATTTAAGTTTACGTGCGGAATTTACTTTTTCACTCAAGCAATTCTATTTTTCTTTACCATTGCGATATATTCTTTATTATTCTTTGTGCGGGCGAACATATTTAAAATATTCTCCACTGCCTCATCTGCACGCATACCATTGTAAGCCTTGCGCATGATCTCCACTGCCTCTAACTCATCCGGGTCAAGCAGCAGGTCTTCTCTTCTGGTTCCTGACTTTACAATATCGATTGCCGGGAATACACGTTTTTCGGAAAGCTTGCGGTCGAGTACAAGTTCCATGTTACCGGTTCCCTTAAACTCCTCGAACACAACGTCGTCCATCTTACTTCCGGTATCTACCAGTGCTGTTGCAAGAACGGTAAGGCTTCCGCCCTCTCTCATATTTCTGGCTGCACCAAAGAAACGTTTTGGCATATGAAGGGCTGCCGGATCAAGACCACCGGATAACGTACGTCCACTTGGTGGAACTGTGAGGTTGTATGCCCTTGCAAGACGTGTGATACTGTCGAGCAGGATCATGACATCTTTATGATGCTCCACGAGACGTTTTGCACGCTCAATGACCATCTCAGATACTCTCTTATGATGTTCCGGTAATTCGTCAAATGTAGAATAAATAACTTCTACATTATCCCCTTCAATCGCTTCCTTGATATCGGTAACTTCCTCCGGTCTTTCATCGATCAGTAAAATGATCAGATGCATGTCCGGATTAGATGCTGTAACCGATTTTGCAATCTCTTTTAACAGAGTTGTCTTACCTGCTTTCGGCTGGGAAACGATCATACCACGCTGTCCCTTACCGATCGGTGAGATCAGATCCACGATCCTCATTGCAACACTGCTGCCCGGTCTCTCCAAACGGATTCTCTGATTAGGGAAAATCGGTGTGAGGTCTTCAAAATTCTTTCTCTGCTGGATCACGCCCGGCTGATAACCGTTGATCGTTGTGATATATAATAATGCAGAGAACTTCTCCTGCTGTGTTTTGATCCTTGTGTTACCGCAGATAATATCGCCTGTTTTCAGGTTGAACTTACGGATCTGGGATGGAGACACATAAACGTCATTCTCCCCCGGCAGATAATTGTCGGAACGGATAAATCCGAATCCATCCTGCATAACCTCAAGAATTCCATTCACAGTGATTCCGCTGTCAAGATTCTTGATCGTATCATCCTGGCTTGCTTCCTCACGCTCTCCCTCTTTTGATCCCTCTTTGGCTGATTCTGCTGAATCTGCTCTTTTTCTCTCCGGTTTCTCGGAAGGAGCTGACTGTTCCTGTTTTTTCTCCGATTCTTTTGCCGCTTTTTCTTTTTCCTTCTTCGCATCCTCTGCAAGCATTGCTTCTACAAGATCGGCTTTCTTCATTGTGGAAGTGCTTTTAATTCCTCTTGATTTTGCTAAATCACGCAAAACCGTTGCTGATAAGCTTTCATATTTTTCTCTCATTCAATGACTCCTTAATCATAATTGTATCATTTGGGAACAACGTCTGAATCGACTAAATGAATCTATAACTGCAATTTATTATACAACACTTTTTACGAAATAGGAAGTCCTAATTTTCTTGATTAATAAAAAAGGAAATGTTATCATTACTTTCAGAGCTTTAAAACGAATATTTACATAAAGGAGACAGTTCATATCATGGATTTAAAAGAAAAAGCATTAGCCATGCATAAAGAGTGGAATGGCAAATTAGAAACGATTGCAAAATCAAAGGTCAACTCCAGAGAGGACCTTGCAATTGCATACACACCGGGCGTTGCCGAACCATGTAAAGTCATTGCAGAAGATAAAGAAGCCGCCTACACTTATACCATGAAGGCAAACACTGTTGCCGTCATTTCCGACGGAAGTGCTGTCTTAGGACTTGGCAATATCCCGCTATGCCTGTTATGGAAGGAAAATGTGTTCTTTTCAAAGAATTCGGCGATGTGAATGCTGTTCCGATCTGTTTAGACACACAGGACACCGAAGAGATCATTGCAACCATCAAAAATATTGCTCCTGCATTCGGCGGAATCAATCTTGAGGACATCTCCGCTCCGCGCTGTTTTGAGATTGAGGAACGTTTAAAGGCAATGCTCGATATCCCGGTATTCCATGATGACCAGCATGGCACTGCAATCGTTGTCCTTGCCGGAATCATCAACGGTCTGCGTGTCACTGGCAAGAAAAAAGAAGACTGTAAAGTCGTTGTCAACGGCGCCGGTTCTGCGGGCGTTGCCATCACCAAACTGCTCCTCACTTACGGTTTCAAACATGTGACTATGTGCGACCGCGAAGGTATCATTGGAAAAGATTACCCGAATTTAAACTGGATGCAGAAAAAAATGACCGAGGTAACAAATTTAGAAAATGCTTCCGGTACACTTGCCGATGCATTAAAGGGCGCTGATATTTTTGTCGGGGTTTCCGCTCCAAATATCGTAACTCCTGAAATGGTTGCCTCTATGAATAAAGATTCCATTCTTTTTGCAATGGCAAATCCAGTACCGGAAATCATGCCGGACGTTGCAAAGGCAGCCGGTGCAAGAGTTGTTGGAACCGGAAGAAGTGATTTCCCGAACCAGGTCAACAATGTGATCGCGTTCCCTGGCATTTTCAAAGGTGCCCTGGAGGGACGTGCCACACAGATCACCGAGGAAATGAAGCTTGCCGCTGCCGAAGCTCTGGCACATCTTGTTTCCGACGAGGAATTAAACGATGAATTTATTATGCCGGAAGCTTTCGACCCGCGTGTTGCAGAGGTGGTAAGCCAGGCAGTAAAATCCCATATCGTAAAATAAACATGGATATGTCAGATAAAAAATTCTGGGGAGACAAACCATATTTTTCCCTTGACCATTATCTAAAACAGACGTTTGGCGAAAAAGTCTACCGCCTGTCCTTAAACGGCGGGATGACCTGTCCAAACCGTGACGGGACACTGGATTCGCGCGGCTGTATTTTTTGCAGCGCCGGTGGAAGCGGCGATTTTGCCACTGCCCCTTCCCTCTCTGTCACAGAGCAGATCACGCAGGCGAAAGAACGCATCCGCAGGAAAAGTAACTGCCGGAAGTTTATCGCCTATTTTCAGGCATACACGAATACCTACGCTCCCATTTCCTATTTAAAAGAACTTTTTACGGAGGCGATCGCACAGCCGGATATTGCCGCTCTCTCCATCGCAACACGCTGTGACTGTCTCCCACCCGAAGTGCTCGATCTGCTCTCCGAACTGAACTGCCAAAAACCTGTCTGGATAGAACTTGGTCTGCAATCCATTCACAACGATACGCTGCGGCAGATTCGGAGCGGTTTCACTTATGAGCAGTATTTATCTGCGGTGGACGCCCTGAAAGATCGTGGTCTTTCCGTTATCACGCATTTGATCCTCGGATTGCCCGGTGAGACGGAAAAAATGATGCTTGCATCGGTAGACGCTGTTGCACATCTTCCGGTAGACGGCGTAAAACTGCAGCTTCTCCATGTACTGAAAAATACCGATCTGGCTCTGCTCTATGAAAAAGCGCCTTTTCCAGTCTTTTCCCTTGAGGAATACTGCGATTTTGTTGTGACCAGTATCGAACACCTTCCACCGGAAATGGTGATCCACCGCCTCACAGGCGACGGTCCACGTTCCCTTCTGATCGCGCCGCTGTGGAGCACGGATAAAAAGCGTGTCTTAAATACGATCCGGAAACGTTTTCAGGAACGGGACACCTGGCAGGGAAAATATTATACAGATCAGGCATAATTTCGCAGGAAAGCGGCAATCAGCAAATAGAAAGAGGTGTATATAAATGGCTGAACCATTTACCATATATAAATTAACGATTTTAAACATGTTGGATAAAGTTGATTTTCCCTTGACCAATACACAGATTTCGAACTTTTTTCTCGAACAGGACTACACTGATTATTTCCGTGTCCAGCAGGTCATCAGTGATCTGGTCGACGCCGATCTGATCCGTACAGAATCCACGCACAGTAACACCCAGTACACCATCACTGCTGCCGGAAAAGAGACGCTGGAATTTTTCAAAGACAAGATTTCCGATGCGATCGAACACGACACGATGGCTTTTCTGGAAAAAAACAAGCTTCAGCTTCGAAATGACAATTCCATTCTGGCAGACTATTATAAAACGCCAAATCAGGACTACGCCGTGCGCTGTCAGTACCGCGAACATAATACAAACATCATCGATCTGACGTTAAGTGTCAAAAACCGTGCACAGGCAGAAGCAATCTGCAACAACTGGAAAAATCTGAATGAAGATGTATATGCGTATCTGATGGATATACTTTTGAAGTAGCAGAAAGGACTTAATATGGCAAAACAGAACTGGAAACCGGGAAATATGCTCTATCCGCTCCCTGCGGTCATGGTGAGCTGCCAGAATTCCGCAGCGCACGATCCTCTGTGTGAGAGACCGGAATTAGATGGAAAACCGAATATTATTACTGTCGCATGGGCTGGGACAGTCTGCACCAATCCGCCGATGGTTTCGATCTCCGTCCGCCCGGAGCGCTACTCTTATCACCTGATTGAGGAGTC
>ENA-OPBE01002934-OPBE01002934.1-human-gut-metagenome-genome-assembly--contig:-NODE-2934-length-11992-cov-3.312893_pt1 | contig 11992 bp, 15 predicted proteins | sample MGYA00241066_ERZ501448 | MGnify/ENA primary metagenome ERZ501448 (study PRJEB25962, sample SAMEA2042585) | human gut metagenome | biome: human gut; feature: human-associated habitat; material: faeces...
ATATTTTTCAGGTTTATATTCAAAAGTTTCAAGCAGTTTTATAGCTTTCTTTTCGCCCTTTATTTGCTTACCCTTGACATCAAAACTACGCACTCCACGTGGCTCGAGTTGATGGAATTGATGTCTTTGGCTAATTTTAGAGCCCGACGTATGCGGAAACATATCTATCAATTTTTTACTGTTTTTTGAGAAAACGAGGTATGAGGGAACATATCGAAGTAATAATCACCAATAATACGCATTAAAAACTAATCACTGTTGTATTTAAACTATTCGAAAAGGATTTAAATATTAAGGGAAGACTCTATAGATCTTTTCAAATAATTAACGAGTTCAATTATCTCAGTCTCCATTCCTTCCCACTTGTCATCATAATCTCCCAAATAAGCCTTTTTTGCTTTTTCAAGTAAAGTAGCATGCTCTTTGGCTAATTTAGGTATCGCCCATTCAGCAGCCTGATCTTTTGAGCAAATTCTACCGGAAGAGGATGTCAGCCACATTCTGGCTAAAGTTAAAATCACATTGCGTTCGTCACCTTCAATGCTAGCTATCAACCCGGGTAAGGATTCTTTAATCGCCCTTCGAATATCTGTCATTGGTACAGGCTCAATCACTTCTGTTGCCTCTGGTCCGAAAAGGTTAATACTATTTTCTCTTAATTGAGATAAAAGAATTGCTAAATCGGGATCATAAGTTGGCTCAGGAATTGCTCCCTTATCAAACTGCTCCCTTAGCCACTCACCATACATAAATTCATGTTTAGGAGGAAATTTCCAAGGGACAACATCCTTTTGATTTATGACCGTAACTTCAAGTGGTCTAATAGCATTTATGTTTCTATATAAGGCAAAGAGGATAATTTTTCTGTCACTGATTGAATAATATTATATCTCAGGTTTTAAAGTTAGCGAAATTGTTTTCTTGTTTAAATCTAAAAATGTCAAATTTGTATTATTTATTAAAGCTAACGTGGAATATGTTATAATTTCACTTATGCATTGAGTTAGATTAAATTCAATATACTGATTGGAAGAAGCCATAACATTTCCACTGCAGACAATAGAATTATCAGAGATGTCAATTTTTTTACCTATTAAGCGCAAAAAATCAATCATATCATAGACATCCGTTTTTAAATATGGATTTTTTATGATAAATTTTTGTTTGTTAACAGATAAAAGTAATGCCGTTTTAGTGGCCCCTCCTACAAGCGGTCCACTCAAATCTTCGCTAGAGTATGAAAAATTTTTTATATCTAACTCGGTTATATCGCTATTGTCACGTTGTAACCCTAAAGCATTTACAACTTCCTGTGAAATCAATGTATTGGTCGCTCCTGTGTCCCACAATACATTTTCAACTTGGCAATGAACAGGAACAGCCACGTTTGCCGACAAATCTACGGCTGGACAGATAATGACGTTTGTAAGAATAGCCTCTGGCTGGGATTCGTATTCTTTTGTATATACAGCCATTCCTACCTCAACTCAATTTTTCCCGTATATGAAGTTTGTTGAGGAACAGGCTCGTCAGTGATAAGGCGAACCAAACGGACATAACCTGTCCGTGCAGCTCTATTTCCGTTAATGACGGGAGCCTGAACTGCGGTTGCAAAATCTATTGTCTTGTTCTTTATAACTTTCATATACCTACAATTTAAAAAATGTCCCGCTGGGTACGCTGTTCTTATGGGAAGCGAGCGGGATTTGTCAATGCAAAGGTAGGCATTCAATTCCAAAAAACCAAACAATTGGAAGAAAAACTAATCTAACTACCCTAAATTTAACATTTTATCAGGAAAACTACTAAACAATGAATACGTCTTTCAAACGCTATTCTATTGCCGCCGAATTATTAACCTCTATTGTCTATCAGCAATATATGCCGACTGAGATACAACCGAGGTACAAGACATCCATTTTCGCCCTATGTTGAAGCCACAAACAAGGCTCTCTCACCCCTCCTTTTCTTTTTCGATTGTCTCACTCTTTATGGCTGATGAAAGTGGGACTTTTCATCAAAAATGCGCTCTTTGGATAGCAACCAGCCAAAATTGCCCAAAATATTTTCATAAATAATCTTAAAATTGCTTTTTGCCCCTGTCATAGTTTTTTCTCTTTGCCGAGTGCCTTGAACTATAGATTTCCCCTGTTCAAAATTTGTACCGTTTTGAATTTGTTGTTTTTAAGAGAGTGCTGTGGCTCAGCGTGTTAGGAGACACAAAAAGGCTTCCATATGAACAATGCACAGACTTGCATCTTCTATGCTCTAAATCTTATGTTCGACTATCACAAAATCGACCCTTCGCCAATAATTACTCGCAATACCAACTTTACGGATGGCCACCAGTTAAATGTTTTCTTCAAACATATCTTTACTTTGGAGACATCTATCCCTTGCAAGTATAGCGTTTTACGCAAAACCGATTTGCCGGATAATTGTGTGCTCGTTTTTCGGAATCAGCACAATGAATTTATCCACGCAGCATTTTATCAAAAAAAACCAAATAGGTTTTATACAAAGAATGGTCTGTTCGCTCCGGTTATTGTCGGAGACATACGCGATATTACCGATAGATATAGCAGATACGACACAAAGCAAAGATTCAGCGAGGAGGGGCTGAGTAAGTTAGCAGATACTGTTTTGGTGTTCACATTAGCCAATAAATAAGCCCTATACGCATTACTTAATAATAATTTGGAAGAAAATCAGATGAGCCAATTGCAATCACGTAGTTGGCTCTTTTATTGCACGAGATTCTTCATCGTGTTATATTTTAAGTATCTTTACACCCGTTATGAGTGAATTTGTACCACATAAGATAGATGCAGAGGAGTCGTTTGAGAGTGCACTCCTTGGTGATGTGAAGGCAGGATTTCCTTCGCCTGCTGAGGATATACGCGAGAAGTTGGACCTTATCAAGTTGCTTGTTAAACACAAAGCATCAACCTTCTTCTTTCGTGTAAGTGGCGTATCAATGGTAGATGCTGCGTTGGATGAGGGTGATATCATCATCGTGGACCGTGCTGTGGATCCTTACAACAACTGTAAGGCTGTGTGCTACATTGATGGAGAGTATACGGTTAAGCGTGTAGAGATGGGAGGCAATATGGTTCGCCTTATGCCAGCCAACGAGCTTAATACTGCATACAAGCCAATAGAGGTTACCCCAGATAATGAGTTCTTGATTTGGGGCGTTGTAACCTATGTAATCAAGAAGATGTAGCGATGTTCGCCCTTGCCGACTGCAATAACTTCTTTGCCTCCTGTGAGCGTGTGTTCCGTCCCGACTTACAAGGCAAGCCTGTCATTGTTCTATCCAACAATGATGGCTGCGCTATTGCAAGAAGTAACGAAGCAAAGGCACTCGGTATAAAAATGGGCGACCCGCTCTTCAAGATTAAGGATATTGTCAAGAGGCACAATGTTGCAGTTTTCTCCGGCAATATGGCTCTTTATGGCGATATGTCGCAGAGAGTCCGTTGGGTATTGGAGGAGTATGCACCGAGTATCGAGGTCTATTCGATTGACGAGGCTTTCCTGGACCTCAGAGGTATCACGAACATAGAGTTTGACCAGTACGCGAAGCACATATCAGCGCAGTGCTGGAAGATGACATCAATACCTGTTTCGGTGGGTATTGCTCCAACCAAGACACTTGCAAAGATAGCCTCCAAACTGTGTAAACAGTATCCGAAATTGCGTGGAGGTTGTTATATGCATCGTCCCCAGGATATAGAGAAGGTGCTGCGTAAATATCCGATAGAGGATGTTTGGGGCATTGGCCGCCGCTCAGTGCCTAAACTGAAAGCAAAGGGAATAAATACCGCATACGAGTTCACCCAGTTGCCCGAAGGTGTTGTTCAGAATATGTTTGGCATAACGGGTGTGAGAACATGGAAAGAGTTGCAAGGTACTCCTTGTATTGAGTTTGAAGATGGCTTTGAGGCAAAGCAATCTATATGCGTTTCTCGTAGTTTCTCATCCGAGATATATGAGATTAAGGAGTTGCAGGAGCAGATAGCAAACTTTGCTTCTACTATGGCCGAGAAGTTGCGCAAACAACACTCCGTAACATCGGAAATAGTAGTCTTTGCCTACACCAATCGTTTCAAGGAGGACGCACCGCAGACATACGCCAATGCTTTGGTATCGTTTGTAACACCAACTGCCGACCAGCGAACGATAATCACTGAGGCCGTGCACGCTATGCAGAAGTCATTCAAGAGTGGTTATGGTTATAAGAAAGCAGGCGTTATCGCTACCAAGATTATCGATGAGAGGAATGTAATGCACTCCCTGTTTGAAGATACAGAGGCTATCGAGCGTGAACACAAGATAACCTCTGCATTAGATGCCATTAACTCGACCTTTGGAAAAGGCACAATCAAGTTGGCAGTTCAGGGAAGCGGAAAGATAAAGACGTCGAGCGAGAGCCAATCGCCACACTACACTACGCTGTGGAGCGATATTCCTAATGTTACAGTGAAATAATCTACACCATCCACGGATTGCGATATGGGTCGTAGTCGTTCTGGAATGTAGCCAGTTGCCAATCGGTGACTGGCTTCTTTGTTTCATCGACCTTGCGGGGGATTTGCGGGTTGAGTCGCAATTTGGCGGCATCGTTGAGCCACTTCATCGAGTCCTCATAGTCTCGCATACGCACAGCACTCACATTGTTTGGAGCAATGAGTTTCGTGAGCTCATAGACTGCCAAGCGCACCATATGCTTTTTGAGGTTGTAGTTACGAGGATCGTGCAGCGAGAGGTTGTTGCCGAGTTCCGGCGCGTCTGCATTCACATCTGTTTCGGGATAGAATACACGCCCCTCATAGACCACATATTCGTGGTCCGACAACTCATAGTCATTGTACGCTGAGTCATAGTCAGCAATAGCACCCCAGCAATCCGATGTCAGCGGGTCGATGTTGTTGTCAAAGCCATCAAGTGACATCAAGGTATAGAATGCACCCTCATACTCTACAACAGTCCACAACGGATAGTCAATAGGCTGCCACAGCGTTGTCTCTGCCTCAATCCAACCTCCAACCATAGGGATGCGAATATCATCGAACTTATAGCCATTCTCCGATAGGCAGAGATAGACCACACCATTATAATTCACCTTGTCGCCCGGATAGTAGGTATTGAACTGCGAGTAGGCAGGAACTTGCGAAGCATCGATATTGATGTCGGTTGACTCCTCCCAATAGACCACCGTTGCAGGCTTGTGGTAACCGCTGATGGAGCGTATAACCTCGTGAATCTGCCCATCGAAGTAGATATGCACGCCTACTGGATAAGTGATACGCCTATCGTAGTCGGCAATATACTTTCCCTTGGCAAACTCTTTCTCCACCTCGTAGTTCTCCGAGAGATATTCTACAATGCTCATCTCTGCCGACTGCTCGGCCTGGATAAAGCGTTCATCATTGCCACGAGTGAGTTGCTGCAAGGCCTCCTGAGTGATGATACCAAAGTAGTCACTATTATTTAGAAATCGTCTATACATATCTGTTCCGTTTAGTAGTTAAATCCTTCGCTTATTACCGATGTCGATACCACATATCCGTTGCCATCGCCACCGCTCTTGTACTTATACCAGCTATCACGCAGGTAGTAGCAGAGCAAGTAATCGAGACAATCGGAAAGGTGTCCGTATCGTTCATATTTCACGCCTGTTTTCGGGTCTGTGGTCTTCTGCTTACTCTTTGTGCCATCCTCGTTTCGGAGCTGGTAGATGAGATCCTGAGTGAGTTTACGACACTTAATGTCTATCTGAATCTCCCAGCCATTGTAGCCATCGAAGACCTCATTGACAAACTCGCATCGTGTAACCTGCGGCGGCTGCTTGCGTAGCAGTTTTACCTTTGGACGTAGAATGCCTTTGCCAAAGGTGTCCGCGATGATTGTATAGTTGTTGATGCCATCCTCATTGGTCGTTGAGCGTTGTAATCCCGATGGGTCGCCAGTAACATCTACGCCACCGATATGCTTGTCTCGATAGAGTTTTAGTCGTACCTTGCGAGCAAGTGCTGGAGTGTTGTTCTCCTTGTCTTCGGGCTTACCGAGTATCTCTTCGAGGATATAGACCTTTTTGTTGTCGTAGTCTATCTGTGCCGAGAGAACAGACATCTGCGGAGCCACATTGAAGTCCCATACGGTGATAAGCGGTTTAGTCGGGTCGTAGACCTTCTCCTTTAGGTTTGTGATAAGATGCTTTGCTCCATCGAAGCGGTTGTAGATAGCCATATCATTCGCCTCCACAAAGTCCCAGTTACCATAGAGCAGACGCTCCTTTGTTGCCTGGTCTCGGATCTTATTCAGAGCAGCCTCATAGACCTGACGGAATGCGATGTTCGGGTTATCAAATACCGAGAACGGAACATACGCCTCTCCCTCACGACATACCACCTTATCGCCATTCTCGTCCTGCACGAAGCGGCTACGCACCCAGTTAATAGTCGGGTTGGTAGTAAGCAACATTCGTGGAGTCTTGAAGGTCTCGTGAGTACGCCAACGAAGACGCGAGAACAACACCTCGACAGCCTTTTCAGAAATCTCCGACACCTCATCGACCATTGCGATTGTGTACTCCGAAGAACCGAAACGCTCGAAGTTGGGGTCAGAGGGAATGTCGGCCATCTCCTTCATAATGATAACCGAGTCGTTCCAGAATGTGAGCGTACCTTCGAGATTGTTTATCTTGTAGTTCACATCCTCCTTCAACCCCCAATCCTTCAAGATGGTTTTGATGGTGTTCCAGGTTGACTCTTTGAGCGATTTGAGCGTCTTACGAGCCACCACAGCACGGATATTCTCAAAGCGCATACACGACGAGACGAGCCATACGCTACCTACATACGATTTACCACCACCGGCGGCTCCACCTCCCAAGATTAGCTGGGGAAGATTCTGCGACTTACAATGCTTACACTGCGGTTTGTATTGAGGATTTCTCTGCTGGTCGTAGCCAACAAGAACCTGCTCGATCTCAGCCCCACATTGTGGGCAGTAGTTGGGTTGCAGAAGTTTCCACAACTCATACTGCCGAGGGGAGGGGCTGAAGTCGATATGTATATTGCGCGGTGGTTTGAGTTTATTGACCGCCATTGCTTAGTAGATTTCGATGGTGATATCCTTCTCCTTTTCGAGAAGAGCGTAGAGTTTCTTGAAGGTCGCACGAGAGTTGATGACCTTGCCCTTAACAGAGTTCTCACCAACGATGATGCAACCTCCCGAATCATCTTCGGTATTGCCCCAGTGAATCAGAATACCCAAGAAGTGAGGGACACCGTGCAGATACGGCATCTTGCGCTTGAACTTCGGACTATACTCCAAAGAAACCTTGTATGTACCGGTAGGAATTGCGGTGCGAGCATAGACCTTCTCCTTGCACTTGCACGGAATCCAGCGCGAGGTATTAGGACAACTATCGGGCAGTTCACGAACTACATCCTCGATAGTGTTACAGAAAAATGTGCCGTCAATATTGAGGTCGCCGATAGTATATTTCGACCCCTTGAATTTGCGTCTTAACGATAATTTCATACTCTAATCTTTTTATTGAAAGAGTAGAGGAAAGACGCGTTGGAAGTTTATATAATAAAAAAAAGAGCATCAATCGATGCCCTTAAACTTGTACTTTGGGGGGGTGTCAGCTGAACTGTGTCAAGGCTGTTAGATAAATTCGAATTTACAATTCTCATATACTTCAGATGTAGGTTGCCGTTTCTAAAGCGATATAAAGTTTGTTTAAACTATGGTTGGCATTGTTCAAGCCTTTGGCTTCATATCCATTTGTATCCAAAATGTCACCTGCTTCAAAAAAAGCATACAACTTCAAATTGTAGAAGTCGCACACAGATTGACCTCCAGCCAATTCCATTTCTACAGCGATGCACCCTTCTTCCATACGTTTGCGTACAAGTCCTTTTGTTTCTCTGATCATCGAATCTGTCGTCCATATTTTACCTGTAATATATGGTACAGATAATTTGTCGAAAATTATGGAAAGTTCCTTGCTTGCGGCTATATCAATATAGTCGGCTGGTGCTGCAAAATAATATGAACACCCGTCCCCTCTGTAACTTTGTGTCGGTATGATAAATCTACCTTGTGTGGTTGTACGGTCAAGACTGCCACAGGAACCGAACATAATGAACTTTGATGCTCCAGTTAGCCAGCTTGCAAGATGACATTGAGAGGATGCTACTGCTGAACCTATTCCTGACAGGTAGAAAGTTATCGTAACTCCTTTATAAGTTGTTTTATAGATATGCGTATCGCCATTGCAAGCCGGCATAGTTGCAATAATTTCAGATTCGTAGGAATCAAGTAAATGCCGATGAATCTCCTTCGAGAATATTATCAGGCATATATCTGCAAAATCTCCACGTCTGCCGTAGAAATCAAACAGATTGATCATTGGTTCAGTTTCAATATCATAACTATCAGTAATCATAGCATATTGAATCAGATGTGAGTTTTATATTGCTCCGGTATCTCAAGATTGAAAGTTCTGCATAATAACAGGACGTCGTGGACATCATTTTCATCGTATTCATATCCAAGATGGAACTGTACCTGTGCCTCCGGGTTTATGCATGTTACCTCAATATTCCCGATATTTCCTTTACCTGAGAAAGTTTCGCTTGGGAAAGTGTATCCGTCATATAGAATTCCATCTTCGACATATTCGAAACAATGCAGATCGATTATTCTTCCGTTGTCATCTTTCCAGACAGTATGGCTATCGGTCGTATAGTCCATTACAACTTCTCTGTATCCCTTCCAGGTAATCACGGATATGGCCTTACCATAGTCTTTCTTCTCTACGAACAGATCGATGTCGTTATGTATTCTTGTTTCTCTGCCTATAAGTGCATCGACACCCCAACCGCCGTCCAGAAACACCTTTACAGATGCTTCAGACAGCATTTCAAGAATCTCACATGCATCAAAATAAGTGACCATAAAATTTCGATTTATCGGTGTAAATATAACAAATCTACAGCAAATTGTATCTATCTTCAAACTTTATCGCAAGTTGTTGGGAGATAATGCCCCGGTTCGGGACAGGCATCGTCCATTTTTTGCGGGCATTGCGGTATGCCAGATAGACGAGTTTGATCAAGGATCTGTGCCTTGAAGATGTTAAAATCTACTTCTTTTTTCATCGTTACTGTGTGTTACAAAAATAAAACTTTATTCTTGCTTGACACAGTTCATTTTACACTCTCGTGGCATCTCTAAATGTGTACTTTGTATAGTGCTTTGAGTTCTCCGTTCTGCGACTCAAATAGGAATCGACCGTTCTTCAAGATGCACTCGTGAGTATTCTCGCCACTTGAATCTGCATCAAGCATTTTATCTGCCTGCTCTGTCGAGATAATCTGCATCTCTACACCCTGAATGGTAGCGGTAGTGGCATCCGCTGGAATAGCCATCAACTCATCAATCAATCTTGTCTCCATATCAATTTCTTATGCCCACAGTCCCATAGAGCACGATATTTACCAAAACGAAGAGCGTGGGACATAACCCGCTGTCTTCTTGGCTCTGGTAAACCATTCTGCAATCAGGTTAGCCCACGCAAATCGTGAGCGAAACCTTTTGTTTGCAGAAAAACATGAATTGTACCAGAATTCAGAAGACAAACAAAAGCTAACGCTTTCTTGTGTTAAATATGTATGTGCAGCAATGCTACACGAATGAGGAGGGATTAGTTCTTGCCAGCCTCGACAGAAACCTTGCGGAACTCCTTCATCAACTTCTCAAGCTCCAACGAAGCCTTACGAGCGCGAGTTCCAGCAGCCTTATTACCTTTCTCTACCTGCAACGCAGCATCCTTTGAGAATGCCTCGAATGCCTCATTGATTTTTGCTACCAATTCTTTCATAGTGTCTATTGTTTTAGAATTCAACTGCAAAGATAATATAAAATCAGAAAATTGACTCCATTTCGCGTTTGATTTCCTCTCTTCGAGTATTCTTATAGTAATGTTTGTAGATTGTCAACGGACTATTACCCGCCATTTCAGCAACCACATAGGGGTTATTGCCAGCATCCACCATCTTCGAGATAAACGAGCCACGAGCCGAATACCAAGTAACATTCTCTTTTATGCGAAGTATTTTACAAGCTTTTGTCAAAGTCTTAGACAAACGGGATGATAATTGCTTCACTCGTGTAGTCTTTTTTGACGTCGAATCGTGTTTGCTACTAAAAACAGGAAATACATAATTCTCATATCCCATACCTTTATATTTATTAAGTATGTCTTTCGCCTTTTGTAACAGAATTGGTTTTGCCTTTTTAGGAAACTTCATTCGTTCATATACAATACGGTCATCTTCTATCATATCCCAGGTGAGATTGCAAACATCAACATTTGCCATACCACCAGTATAATAACTGAAGAGGAATAAGTCTAAACAAAATTGTTCTTTCTGGGAGAATAGAGTACGATCAATTTTCTCAATTTTTCTCATCACTTTTTCAGGAACAGCTCGCGATGTGGTTTCAGGCCACTTTATATCTTCTCCTAAACAGTCAAAAGCCTCCATTCTAACTCCATACATTCCTTCCTTCTTTGCATAATTGCAAATAGCTCTCAATCTTCGGAGTTTACCTGTCAGATTTCCCTTATTGCCTTCGCGGATTCCATTTTCCTTTGTCCAGAAAGCGAAGTCAAGTAAAAACTGCTCGTTTATGTCTATAAAATAATATGTTGAAAATGCTCGCCCGTATTTTTCCTTTGTGAATGCGGTCAGCTGTTTACGCAATCTTACATATACTTTGGCATTATTGGAACTATCGACCAATTGACCATTCTTAACTCTTAATCGTTCTCTAAAGCGTGTTTCCAAAGCATCAATCATTTGAAGCACGGACTTAATTCGTACCTCAGCTTGAATTTGTTCGGCTTCATCAAAAGCATGAGATAGTTCAACAGGCGACCAGATGCGTTCTTCGATTTCCCAATCGTCAGCTTTGTGGTAATATTTGGTTTTGAGGTCGAAGAGAAGTTTGTTCTTTGCCGTAGCCTCAGCACTTCCTACTCTGAAACTTTGCGACTTAGCGTCCCAGTCTGCCAATAGACCGGTAACATTTACGACCTTGGTTACTCGCGGATAGTTGGTTTTGAAGAAAATCATCTCCAACTTAACCATTGATGGGTCTTTGGGATTTGGCTTTCCCTTGATGTTAATAGTGTACATAAAAAGACAAAGTGTTAAGTTGTTACTTTATTTTACTTGGTAGCACTATTTGGTCTTAATTTAGACTACATAGAAGACTACATGAGAAGAGTAGAATCTTCGTAAAATAAAGGTTTAAACGGTTTTTTAACGAAAAGTCGTTTCACCGTCAAACAACTTAACACTTTGTCAATCAGTTAATTCGGAAATAATGTGTTATTCACTTCCGAAAAGGGGCAGTCCTTATACGGACATCTCCTTTTATTTTATCTGAAAAGGCGGTAATTATTTACCAGCCAATTTTTCTTTCAGAGCAGCGAGTTCTTCAATGTCACCCAGTGTAGTCTTTTCAACCGGACCGGTTACCATTGCGGATTCTTCTTCTTTCTTGCCACCGCGTTTTGCAGATGATTTCTTTTCGCCAGCTTCTTTCTTGGCGCCTTTCTGTTCATCTTCGAAGATACGGCTGTGAGAAAGGATGATTCTCTTTGCTTCCTTGTTGAATTCGATTACCTTGAACTGCAGTTTTTCGTCTACAGCAGCCTGAGAACCGTCTTCTTTTACCAGATGTTTCGGAGTTGCGAAACCTTCTACGCCGTAAGGCAGAGAGATTACAGCACCCTTATCCAGTACTTCGATGATTGTTCCTTCGTGGATAGAACCTACAGTGAAGATTGTTTCGAATACATCCCAAGGATTTTCTTCCAGCTGTTTGTGGCCTAAGCTCAAACGGCGGTTTTCTTTGTCGATTTCCAGAACCTGAACTTCGATTTCAGCACCGATCTGAG
>ENA-OPBE01002941-OPBE01002941.1-human-gut-metagenome-genome-assembly--contig:-NODE-2941-length-11963-cov-2.957592_pt1 | contig 11963 bp, 7 predicted proteins | sample MGYA00241066_ERZ501448 | MGnify/ENA primary metagenome ERZ501448 (study PRJEB25962, sample SAMEA2042585) | human gut metagenome | biome: human gut; feature: human-associated habitat; material: faeces...
CAACACAAAAATTTTATATTTTTTTAATTGTCTACTTGACGGGATGCACACCATTCTAAGCTTGAATTTTGTGACTTTGCGCTGTGGAATCCTGACTGTAACCTTGCGAGCTCGTTTTCGAGCAAGGTTGTTTTATCAGGCAGGATGGAACGTTTAGCGCAACGGAACAAAATCAAGCTTAGAATACTCCTTCTCTTTGTTTTTTTGAGCAACTGCCTGCAATTTTCTTTGTAGCGGCGTCTGTTTAGTTCTAAAAACTAGTATTTACTTAAAAGTTACGATTGTTACCCCGGCATCCCCTTCGCCGAATTCTGCAAGCTTATAGGACTTCACAAACTTCAGTTTACGGAGATACTCGTGGATTCCCTTTCGTAAGGCGCCAGTTCCCTTTCCATGAACAACCCGGACAGAAGTAAGTCCGGCGATCATAGCATCGTCAAGGTATTTTTCAAGGCGGGCGATTGCCTCATCCACAGTATTTCCGAGAAGGTTGATTTCCGGATTGATTGTTGCAGCCTTATTGATACTGTAGCGGTCTTTTGGCTGATGCTGTGGTTTCGGTGCTTTTTCTGGAGCGAGAAGTTCTAAGTTTTTGTAGTTTACTACAGAACTTAAGAAGCCCATCTGGATTACAAGGTCTCCATCCTTGTTGGCAGCTTCTTTTACAGTTCCGTTTAGAGAAAGTGTAGTTACAAATACAGAATCGCCTACTTTGAAGTCAGAAGGATCGGAGATAGTGGAAGACTTCTTTGCCTTATAGGCGAGCTTTTTGTCAAGCTTACTCATGCGGCCTCGGAGATCACTTCTCTGTGCTTCCATTTTTTTCATGTTGTTCTGCTTTGGATGCTGTCCCCATGCGTGATATTTACGAATGGATTCATCAGCAACTTCCTTGGCTTCTTCGAGAATGTTTCGTGCTTCCTCGCGAGCATCACGGAGCATCTTGTCTCGTTTTTCTTTAATGTCATCCTGTTTTTCTTTCAGGCTGTTCTTTAAGTTCTCGATTTCCTGTTTTGTCTTGTAAAGTTCAGACTGTTCTTTTTCAATTTCAGCTTTGTTTTTCTCTAATTCAGAGAGCATGTTTTCAAAGTCAATGGCAGTCGCATCGATCTGGGAGCGTGCCTGTTCGATAATGTAGTCTGGCAGGCCAAGACGTTCACTGATGGAGAAGGCATTACTTTTTCCAGGAATACCGATTAAAAGGCGGTAAGTTGGAGAAAGAGTCTCAAGGTCGAATTCACAGCAGGCATTCTCTACGCCAGGTGTGTCCATTGCGTACATTTTTAGCTCAGCGTAATGTGTTGTTGCAACTGTACGAATCTTTCCTGTATGCAGGTCATCTAAGATGGCAATGGCAAGTGCCGCACCTTCTGTCGGGTCAGTTCCTCCACATAATTCATCGAGTAAAACGAGAGAATTGGGGTCAGCTTCGTCTAAAATGTGGACAAGGTTCGTCATATGAGATGAAAATGTGGATAAGTTCATCTCAATACTCTGCTCATCTCCGATATCTGCAAAAATATCAGAAAATACAGCAAGGCGGGAACCCTGAAATGCAGGAATGTGGAGTCCTGCCTGTCCCATAAGCTGGAAGAGACCGACTGTTTTTAAGGAAACGGTCTTACCACCAGTATTTGGTCCGGTGAGCAGAAGCATATTAAAGTCCTCGCCAATATAAATATGGATTGGAACGACTTTTTTCGGATTAAGTAATGGATGACGGCCCTGCTTGATATCTACAATTCCGTCTGTATTGAAAATCGGTTCGGTTCCCTGATATTCTTTTGCATATTTTGCCTTTGCGAAAATGAAATCAAGCTTTGTCAGAATCTTCTGATTTTCCTCTAATTCACGGCTGCAGGAAGCGGCCTGTGCGCTTAAAGACTGGAGAATCTTTTCGATTTCCATTTTTTCTTTAATATCTAATTCTTTCAAATGGTTGTTTAACTGGACAACGGCCATCGGCTCGATGAAAAGTGTAGAACCGGAAGAAGACTGATCGTGAATCATACCCGGAAAGGCGTTACGATATTCTGTTTTTACAGTAACACAGTAACGGCCATTACGGACGGTAATCAGCGCATCCTGAAGCATTGTCTTGTTATTTTGTGAGTTGATAACAGAAGTCAGCTTATTGTGGATGGAGATATTTGTCTGTTTGATTTCGCGGCGAATGTCTTTTAATGCGGAAGAGGCATCATCACTGATCTCATCCTCAGATAAAATACACTGTGTAATTCTCTGGTAAAGGAATTCTAATGAATCAAGTTCTCCAAAATAGCTGTTTAAGGAGTCATATGCCATTATGTCATCTTCCGTATCGCCGTATTCTACAGCCTGTGCTGTAATAGAAAGAAGACGGGCAATATCGAGAAGCTCCTTTGTATTTAATGTGGAATCAATTTCTAATAATCTTAAATGTGGACGGATATCAGAAAGTCCCTGAAAAGAAAGATAACCCGTCTTATAAAGCCGGGTCAGTGCATCTTTTGTTTCTGTCTGTGCTGACAAGATTTCTTCGTAATCAGAGGAGGGAAGCAGGTCTTTACAGAGTGCCTTTCCCATGGTCGAAGAAGCAAAAGTCTCCAGCTTTTTAATGATTTTATCATATTCTAATGTGATTAGTGCCTTTGTATTCATAAATAAAATCCTCTCAAAAATTTAAGTTCAATCTTGATATGCATCTTAATTTGTGATGGATGCATTATGCAGGAAAACGTATTGCAGAGCTATGTAAAGAGAAATAATCCAGATAGTATATAGTTTGTACATAGTTTTACTGCGTAAGTTATGATTGAATAAGATTTTCATATATTGATAATATTAGATTAACTTGTTAGTAGCGAGCCCGAAAGCCCTTTTCATCTGCTACATTTACAGAAGGAATATTTGTAATGTCCAATTTGTCAATGCGGATGAAGCGATTCCCACCTGGCCGATCAGAGGATAACTCCTGTAAAAAGAGTTCCACACGGTGGTCTAGTCCTTGGACTTCCATCTCTACCGTACCATCATAGAGATTGCGGACCCAACCCGTCACATTGTACTTTTTTGCAAAACCGGTTACTGTAAAGCGAAGACCAACGCCCTGTACGCGGCCGTGTGCAATAATGTGTTTTCTAATCATAATGCTTACCTACAGTCCGATACTGTGCCGGACTATTCCTTTCCTTAATTTAATGCAAAAGTAATTGTGACATGAAATACTTCATTTGTCAATGAAGACGGGGCGTAAAGCCTTTAAAAATGCGGAAAAATCTGCGAAATAGAGCATTTTCTTGGTTGTCAGCCTATTAAATTTAAGCTATAATATGTGAAGTAATTAAAGAGATGGATTAGAAAGGAAACGTATATGCGTTATATTAATGAACTCAGAGAAGGAGATAATGTCTCTGAAGTGTACCTTTGTAAAGTAAAAAATATTGCGAAGACAAAAGCGGGAAAGACTTATTATTCCATGATTTTGCAGGATAAGACTGGTGTCATTGACACAAAAATCTGGGATTTGAATAATGGAATCGAGAATTTTGAACAGATGGATTACATCCGTGTAGAGGGTAATGTCACAAGCTTTCAGGGCAGTCCGCAGCTCAATGTCAGAAGACTGCGTAAAGCCAGAGAGGGCGAATTTGCAATGGAGGATTATATCCCATGTTCTAGCAAGAGTATTGACGGAATGTTTAAGGAATTATCTTCTTATGTGAATCATGTACAGAACATTTATTTAAGACAGCTATTAGTTGCTTTCTTTGGAGATAAGGAATTTGCAGCCAAGTTCAAGGCACATTCCGCAGCGAAAAGAGTACATCATGGATTTATGGGCGGTCTGTTAGAGCATACATTAAGCGTAACGAAACTGTGTGATTTTTATTGTACGCAGTATCCGGTTTTGAATAAAGATTTACTTATTACAGCAGCAATCTGTCATGATATCGGAAAGATTGATGAGCTTTCTGATTTCCCGGAGAACGATTATACAGATGTTGGACAGCTGGTCGGCCATATCGTAATGGGAACGCTGATGATTGATGAGAAGATTAGAAATATTAATGGTTTCCCAGCGAAGCTGGCGAATGAATTAAAGCACTGTATCTTAGCACATCACGGTGAGTTAGAATACGGTTCCCCTAAGAAGCCGGCATTAATTGAGGCATTAGCTCTTAATTTTGCAGATAATACTGATGCAAAGATGGAGACGTTTATTGAAGCACTTGCAGAAGAGAGCCGTCAGAGCGGTGAGTGGAAAGGTTACAATAAATTATTTGAAAGCAATATCAGAGCGACAAGTCATTTAGGAGAAAAGGATTGAATAATAAAGTGAAATCAGAACAGAAGTTGAATTTGAAAAAGAATCAGGAAATTTCACTTACAATCGAAGATTTTACAAAGGAAGGGGAAGGTCTTGGCAAGTACCAGGGCTTCCCTTTCTTTGTTAAAGACACGGTAATCGGTGATGAAGTGAGAGTTTCCATAACAAAATTAAAAAAGAATTACGGTTATGCCCGTCTGGTAGAAATCGTAACACCATCAAAAGACAGAGTAACCCCGCCATGTCCGGTCGCAAGACAGTGTGGAGGTTGTAAGTTACAGCAGATTTCTTATGAGAAACAGCTTTCTTTTAAAAAGAGTCTTGTGGAAGGGTGCCTGATGCGTATCGGCGGTTTTGGAAAAGAAGATATTGAGCAGAAGATGGAGCCGGTATACGGAATGGAAGAACCGTGGCATTACCGCAATAAGGCACAATTTCCTGTCGGTTATGACAAAGAGGGGAACCTTGTTGCCGGATTTTATGCGGGCCGTACCCACTCCATCGTGGCCAATACAAATTGTGCGATTCAGGCAGAAGTAACTCACCCGATTGTTGAAAAAGTTCTTACTTATATGAAAGAAAATAAGATCTCTGCATATGATGAGAAAAATCACAGCGGTTTGGTGCGCCATATTTTAACCCGCATAGGATTTACTACTGGCGAGATTATGGTATGTCTTATTGTAAATGGTACGAAAAAGCAGTTGAAACATATTGATAAACTTGTAGATGACTTAAAAACAATCGAGGGAATGACAAGTATTATCGTAAACACGAATACTGATAAGACAAATAAAATTTTGGGACTTCGCTGTGAGACTGTATGGGGCCAGGATTATATTGAAGATTATATCGGTAATATTAAATATCAGATTGGGCCGCTTTCTTTCTATCAGGTAAACCCACAGCAGACAAAGGTTCTTTATTCTAAAGCATTAGAGTACGCTGAGCTGAAAGGGCAGGAACTTGTGTGGGATTTATACTGCGGAATCGGAACTATTTCCCTCTTTTTGGCGCAGAAAGCAAGGCAGGTTTACGGTGTAGAAATCATTAAAGAAGCCATCGATGATGCCAAGAGAAATGCCGCATTAAATCATATGGATAATGTTGAATTTTTCGTTGGAAAGGCAGAAGAAGTCGTACCTGAACAGTATGAAAAGACTGGGATTCATCCAGATGTCATCGTTGTTGACCCACCAAGAAAGGGCTGTGATGCGATGCTCTTAAACACAATGCTCGATATGGCACCGAAGCGCATTGTCTATGTAAGCTGCGACCCGGCAACATTAGCAAGAGATTTAAAGATGCTGTGTGAGGAAAGATATACCTTGGAGAAGGTATCTGTGGTAGATCAGTTCAGCCACTCGGTTCATGTGGAGAGTGTTTGTGCTTTGAAAAGAGTAGATGAATAATTTTGCTATATTTGCTATAATATAGAGAGTGTCTGCATTAAAAAAGACTGGAAAGCATTTTTTAAATATACTTTAGGTAAATAGTTTTTTATACTATATTATTAGGACCTTTATAGAGAAAATAAGATAAGAATGAAAAATTATCCAGAAACTATGATAGGATATATTGTTTTTTGTCTTTTTAATTATAGTAGTATTTTTAATTGCTATAGACACATCTTATGATAAAACAGAGGAATTGAACAAGAATATTCTTAAAAGATTTTCTGGCAGGCGTACCTAAGAAAAGATATATGTAGATCAAGAAAAAATATTTACAAAAGTATCATGGGAGGGGCGGAATATATGAAGTCAATCAAGAAATACGAAACAATTATTAATGAGGCACTGCGTTCAGCACTTGAATACGATACTCCCGAGGGACAAATTAATGAATTTATCAGTTTTTTTGGAAAACATATCGGGTCTGACAGAATTTATATTTTTGAGGATGACGAGGAGCATCATGTAACAAATAATACTTATGAATGGTGTGCAGAAGGAATTACTCCGCAGATTGAGCATTTGCAGGGTGTGAATATGGAAGTAATTGATTGGTGGTATGATACTTTTGATGAGGGAAAAAGTGTTATTATTTCTGATGTTAAAGAATTAAAAGGAGTACATCAGGTATCTTACAATATGCTCAAGTACCAGAATGTTTGTAAAGTAGTTGTCAGCCCATTACGCCATAAAGGGCAGATAAAGGGATTTTTTGGTGTAGATAATCCACCGGCTGTAGATTACAATGCATTAACAATGTTTTTAGATATGATCGGAACCATGCTGATTTCTCTTTTAAAAATAAGAAATACATTTCAAAAAGAGCAATATAACGCAAGTATGAGCAGCTACTCAGCACTTTCTGAGATTTATTTATGTATGCATTTAATTGATATAAAAACAGGAAAGTATGAGCAGATAAAAAATGTAAAACATGTAGAAAAAGAATGTGAAGAGCTTGATCAGGAGAATTTTTCAAAAAGAGTATATACAACTATGAAATACTTCTGTACAGAAATGTATTTATCAAGTGTACTGGAGTTTGTGGACTTATCAACATTAGATAGACGATTAATGGAAACAAACACAATCGTTCATGAATTTATAGGTACAGTTTCCGGATGGTGCCGCGAGCGCTTTATCAAAGTAGATAGCGATGAAAAAGGCCGTCTGTGGCATGTTCTTTACTGTGTGGAAGTTATTGACGAACAGAAACGCCGGGAGAAAAAGCTGCTGTATCTTTCTGAAACAGATTCCATGACCGGTATTAATAACCGTGGAAGCGGGGAGCGAAAGATTACAGAATTCCTTGAAAAAAAGAAAGGTGGCCTGTTCTGCCTTTTAGACTGTGATAAATTCAAAAAAATCAATGACACATATGGACATGCTGTTGGAGATACCGTTCTCATTAAGCTTGCAGCAGTCCTTCAGCGAGCCTGCCGTGAGAATGATATTGTCATGCGGCTTGGAGGTGATGAATTTGCGATGTATCTTCCAGGAATGCCAGATAAAGCACAAGCGGAATCATTTTTCAAACGTTTATTTACGCAAATAGATAAGATTTCCATACCGGAAATGCAGGGAGAGAAAATTAATGTGAGTCTGGGAGCTTCTTTATGTTCGGATAAAGATGGAGCAACTTTTGATACGCTATATCATGAGGCGGATGCGGCAATGTATGAAAGTAAGAAAATTGTGGGGAATCATGCGATAATATATTCTGATTTGCCACAGGCAAGGCAGACGCCACTGTAGAAGAATTATTGGGCAAAATTCTGCAACACAAAGTCAAAATATAGGTTGTTTTATTTACTGAGAGCGTCTCTTTGCCTGCGGCAGATCAGGAATTATATAGTTGCTTCTATAATATGTTTGTCGCTGATAAAAATATCATGTACTCATGGGCAGCCCAAAACAGCTCTCAAAGAGTCAATATATTTCAGTAATAAGACAGCAATTTTCATATATCCTCTCTTTAGATTAGTGCTATAATAAAATAAATATGACTATTCAGAAATAATTCATGGAATCGCATTTGCGATGCTTATTTTTTGCTTTGAATAGCCGCAGTTTATATAACATAACACAACCGTGGGACAACACGGGGGTAGCTCGCTTATGCTTAGCACAACGGTGCTATCGAACGAGAACCGACCTCTATAGGTGGGGAGGATGTCACCATAACCAGAAAACCAAAGTATACATATTGGGAAAGGGGTAGAAAGACATGATAGATAACAAGAGACAGGAGCTGATTCATAGCCAGGTAATGGAGATTCTCAAAGAGAACCAGTTAGCATTTTCTAATGTTGCACGTCCAAAGCCAACAAAAGCTTCTACAGCAACTTCAGCATCCTGGTCAAAAGACATGGCTCCGAAAGCATCTGCAGCAACACAGGGAGCATGGGACAGCACAAATACACCGGGCGGTGTTTCTTCTTTAGCAAAGGAGAAATGGAATGTACAGGAAATCGCAGCACTTGTAACAAAGGCATTAGAAGCCAGCAACGTAAAAGTTGCATTTTCTAATAAGCCAATTCCTGCACCAACAACAATTTCCAGTTCTACACAGCCAGCATGGAAGAAAGACGAAGACGAAGCTCCTCGTAAACCGGCAGCAGGTACACAGGGCGCATGGGATGTGACAGATACACCAGGTGGACTTTCTGCTGAGACAAAGAAAGTATGGAATCTTGATGCAATCACAGCTCTGGTAAAGAAAGAATTAACAGAGAACCTTGAGTTCTATAACAAACCACTGCCAAAGCCAACAACAGTATCCAGTTCCACACAGCCAGCATGGAAAGATGACAGCGAAGAGTATAAACCAAAAGAATCTGCATCTGCTCAGGGAATCTGGGAGAGAGGCAATAAGATTTCTGCATCTACACAGCCAGCGTGGAAGGTGGATGAAATCGCTGCTTTGGTAACAAAGGCTCTGCAGAATAAATAATATTTACTACAGGCAAGGGGAGATGTCCTCTGAAAGATAAATAAAGCATATTTGTGACTTTAGTCGCTGTGGTTTGAATGTTCGCTTGGACGCGCGAATGTTCAAACCTTGTTCCGAGGCCACAAATATGCTTTATTTATCTTTCAGAAGACTGTCTTTGGCTGCGGCAAATTACTATTTAGAAAGGAATTATTATGCAAAGTAAAATGACACTTAAAGAATGGCTGCCACTGCTTGGTATCACAGTCTCAGCATTCATATTTAACACATCAGAGTTTATGCCGATTGGTTTGTTGACAGATATTGCCGACAGCTTTCATATTACAGAGGCACATGCGGGGGTACTGATTACAGTATATTCATGGATCGTTATGTTACTGTCTCTGCCGTTGATGCTTCTATTGAATAAGATTGATTTTAAAAGACTTTTGTTAGGAACGATTGCACTTTTTGGAATCTTCCAGATGCTGTCCGCTTTTTCTGCTTCATATGGAATGTTAATGATATCACGTATTGGCGTAGCGTGTACACATTCAGTATTCTGGTCGATCGCATCACCGGCAGCAGTCAGTGTTGTGTCAGAAAAGTTTCGTTCACTTGCACTTAGTATGGTAGTAACCGGAACCTCAATTGCGATGATTCTTGGACTTCCGCTAGGAAGAATTATCGGACTTCATATGGGCTGGAATATGGCATTTTTCTGTGTAGGAATCATTGCTTTTATCACAACCGCTTACCTGATTTTTGTATTCCCGAAAGTGCCGGGCGGAGAGTCTTTCTCCATAAAACAGATGCCGGAAATCTTTAAAAATAAAACGCTGATGGGAATTTTTCTTGTTACCTTTTTATTTGCCACATCGTATTATACGGGATATAGTTATATTGAACCATTCTTACAGAAGGTGGCTGGTCTTTCTGCTAACTGGGTTACAACAACACTTACTATATTTGGTGCAGCAGGTCTTTTGGGAAGTTTTTTATTTTCCCATTATTATGACAAGAATAAATATCTTTTCGTAAAACTGGTAATGATCAGTGTGGCGGCAGCATTACTTTTATTATATCCGATAAGCACATATGGCGGTTGTTTTATTATGTGCATTCTGGGGTATGGCAGTTATGGCATTTAACGTGACATTTCAATCAGAAATTATTACTTATGCACCGGCAGCGGCTTCCTCTGTAGCAATGGCAATCTATTCCGGAATCTATAATCTTGGAATCGGAAGCGGGACATGGATTGGAGGAAGTATTTGTACCCATCTGTCCATTTCCTATATCGGAATTGCTGGTGGCATGATAGCAGTAGTGGCGGCATTGTTATGCATATTTGTTGTGATAAAGTATATGAAGGAATTTGATAGAGCAGCTTGATTTTAAAGCGGGTATTGATACTCGCTTTTTTTGCTTAAAATAGAAAAATTACGGGACGTAGAAGGATGTAATCTGAAATATGTAACAAAAATAAAAGATATACTTGCGAAAATGATGGTTTTATACGATAATAGGTACTGTTTAACCTGAAATAGAAAAATCAGGCAACATAGAGTAAAGAGAGATTGAAAATAGATAATTGGGAAATTAAATGGAGCTTCCGAGTAATTCAATTGCGGAATGCTTCAGGATAATAAAAGTTATCGTATAGGAGCATAAAAAACAAGGAGAGAAAAATGAGCAGAATAGATGAAATTAAAAAACGACGTACCTTTGCAATTATTTCGCACCCGGATGCCGGTAAGACTACATTAACAGAGAAGTTTCTTTTATATGGAGGTGCAATCAACCAGGCTGGTTCCGTTAAAGGAAAAGCAACCGCAAAACATGCGGTATCTGACTGGATGGATATTGAGAAAGAAAGAGGTATTTCCGTAACTTCTTCCGTATTACAGTTTGAGTATGGCGGATGCTGCATCAATATTTTGGATACACCGGGACATCAGGATTTCTCTGAAGATACGTATCGTACATTAATGGCAGCCGATTCCGCTGTTATGGTAATTGATGCATCGAAAGGTGTGGAGGCACAGACAAGAAAGCTTTTTAAAGTTTGTGCCATGCGCCATATTCCGGTATTTACTTTTATTAATAAAATGGATCGTGAGGCAAGGGATATTTTTGATCTCTTAGATGAAATCGAAAAAGAACTTGGAATCCCAACTTGTCCGGTAAACTGGCCAATCGGTTCCGGTAAACAGTTCGCAGGCGTTTACGACAGAAAAAGCCAGAAAATCGACTTATTTGAGGATACGATGAAAGGTACAAAGATGGGAACGATGAAAGAAATCGCCCTTGATGACCCGGAAATCAGCAACTATGTCACAGACGAAGCAAGAGAAGTGTTAGAGGAAGAAATTGAGCTTTTAGATGGAGCCAGTGCAGAATTTGATCAGGAATTAGTTGATGCCGGAGAACTCTCTCCAGTATTCTTTGGTTCTGCCCTCATGAACTTTGGCGTAGAGAATTTCTTAAATTACTTCCTGAAAATGACTTCCTCCCCACTGCCAAGAACTTCTGATCAGGGAACAATCGACCCAATTGAGGAAAAAGATTTTTCTGCATTTGTATTTAAGATTCAGGCAAATATGAACAAAGCTCACCGTGACAGAATCGCTTTTATGAGAATCTGTTCCGGCGAATTCGAAGCAGGAATGGATGCTTTCCATGTACAGGGAGATAAAAAGGTACGTCTTTCTCAGCCACAGCAGATGATGGCAAGTGAGAGAAAAATGATCGATAAAGCCTACGCCGGAGATATTATTGGAATTTTCGATCCAGGCATTTTCTCTATCGGAGATACAATTACAACTTCACCAAAGAAATTTGCCTACGAAGGAATCCCTACTTTCGCACCAGAACATTTCGCAAGAGTGCGTCAGGTAAATACGATGAAACGTAAACAGTTCATCAAGGGAATCAACGAAATCGCACAGGAAGGTGCTATCCAGATTTTCCAGGAATTTAATACTGGAATGGAAGAAGTAATCGTAGGTGTAGTAGGAACATTGCAGTTTGATGTATTAAATTATCGCCTGCAGCATGAATACAATGTAGAAATCCGCCTTGAAAAACTTCCATACGAATATATCCGCTGGATTGAAAATACAGAGATTGACCTTGAAAATCTTCGTGGAACATCAGATATGAAGAAGATTAAGGACTTAAAGGGAAGACCACTTTTACTCTTCATTAATAGCTGGAGTGTGGGAATGACTCTGGAGAGAAATGAAGGACTTGTACTCTCGGAATT
>ENA-OPBE01002951-OPBE01002951.1-human-gut-metagenome-genome-assembly--contig:-NODE-2951-length-11933-cov-1.522142_pt1 | contig 11933 bp, 10 predicted proteins | sample MGYA00241066_ERZ501448 | MGnify/ENA primary metagenome ERZ501448 (study PRJEB25962, sample SAMEA2042585) | human gut metagenome | biome: human gut; feature: human-associated habitat; material: faeces...
ATATTTCACATCGAGCAGGTCGGCGTCGAAAAGCAGCGCCACGTTGTCGGGCTTGCAGCGATCGATAATCATTCGTATGTAGTCGTCGATCGTGTTGTTCTCCTTATCCTTGATGTTTTGAATACCGCCGATCCCTATCATGGGGAGCCCCAGCACATCGCCGGAAAGGGCTTTGATTTCGCCCTCGACGATAAACAATGTTTTTATTTTCTCGGCTAACCGGTATCTCCTGACTATGCCGGGCGTCATGTAGGTATATACACCGGTTTTCGGCGGCTGGCTGTACCGCATTGTCTTTTTCTTCCCGTCTTTGTCCTCGTACTCCTGCGGTTCCATGTACCGGAGCCGCTCGAAGGGAATTTGTCGGCCTTCGTATTCATAAGTGGCGACTTCTCCGTTCGGATCGCAATAGGGTAATGTAATGGACTGTTTGCGCTCATTCAGCCCGATAATGGGTACTTCTTTCGGTTGACCGGAGTAGTATAGGGTTCGTTTGTTTTCAGCGGCAGAGAGCCCGATATTCGCCAAACGGGTATTGAGATATTCTTCTAATCGTGTCATAACAGAATGGTATCGTTTTTAACGACAATTTCGTGATGTTCATTCCCGGACGTTCGTTGCCCGGAAAGGGAGGTTCTTCCGGTATTTCCTTCGGTATGCAGGAGGCGAGGAAAAGAAGGATAAATAGTGCTTTAATTCGCTTCATCGGTTGCTGTTGCCTGTTCCTCTTTCTCCAATACTAACAATTCGACTTGCAATATAGGTCTGGTTTTTGGAACTGCTTTACAAAGTTCATATAACGAAATAGCGAGATCTTTCGCTCCCCCTTCTACATGTATAAGCATATCATCGTTTGTTTCTATAACAACAAGAGATGATTTAATGTTATTGACTCTTTTTCTTGTCTCTACAAAAGAGTTGAATATATCTCTTATATTTTGTTCGTTCTTCGTTTCCATAATGTCAGTGGTTTATTTATCCTTTAAAATTTTGTATATCAATATAAATAGTGCTATAATGAGTAGCAATACATATATTAGCATAGATCCTAATAGGATCAATTCCATTATAGCTTGTGCCTTTTCCATTTTTAAGAACTTTAATCGTGAATGTTTCCGGTGATGATCATTCGCTTCAAGTCATAGCCGGATATCTGGTAAGTGGGGTTGTCGATTCCTTTGCCGACATACCCGGCTCCGTCTTTGTCGTACTCGACTACGAATTTATATCCCTTGTATTCGAAGGTATCGCCGGTGTAGATGGGGGTTCCGGTTTTATCTTCCACATCGATGGCTTTGCCTACGGTGGCGACGTCTACCTGTACGTATTTCTTTTCTATGCCGTAAATCCATTGTTCGACGAAATATCCGTAATGCCAGATTCCCGCGGCGTCTCTTCCTCTGTATAATTTCGATGGTTCCATAATAATAGTGTCAGACAGTTAAGGGTTAAAAATCGGTTTCGTAACTGTATTCTCTTTTCAGGCGTTCTAATACGCTATCCGTCACGTCATATACATATCCGTTGTTGTTCAGCCGCTTTACGGATCGGTTCTCTTTCAGATAGACAGGGCGATTGAACTCTATCACATTGCGGGACCCGTAGACTTCTTTTATTAAAAAGTCTACATCTCGTTTTCTCCGGTCTAAATCGGTTTCCCTGTATTCCCCTCTCGGTATGAATTTATCTTCATCGACAAAGTAGGTTTCGATTTCTCCCTCCGGATATCTCCTTATGGTTCCTTCGATTCTTTCGAATCCGAATTGATCCAGCCATCGATTCAACTTGGTTCTCGTCATGTAGAGTTCTTCTACATGCCCGTTATCCTCTCTCAATTCTACCCGGAAAAGGTCTCTCCCGTATTCATCTTGTCCTCCCGGATAGACTTCTGCACGGCTATTGCGATCCTTCGATCTGTACTGAGTTCCTCCGATAGAATGCTTACCTCTCACTTCTTTGTACCCATAGCTTTCCAAGAACTTTTGAGCGCCCCGCAAGGATTTGAATTTTTTATTCGAATATTCCGTGACCGCGATATACTGGTCTTTCCAGTTAATAATGATGCCACCGTTGGCGGATCCATTTTTGTAGTTAATAATTTCCATACGTTTAATAATTTATTGGTTAGTAATTTGGTTAGTATTCAAATATTCTTTTACCGGCGATATTCTCTATCTTCTGCATGGCGAGATAGGGAATTTTCGTGCGTCCGCTCAGCCAATAAGAGAGCACATAGCGAGATATTCCGCAATCCCGCATGATCTGTTCCCTGATTTCCGGGAATATGCCGACCGGGATTGTCGAAAGCCACGCTAACAGCCTGTCGTTGTTTGTTGTGTCTGTCGTCTTTTTCATATTTTTTTTGCTTGTTTTGTGTCGTTTTACTTATTTTGTGTAGGATTACACACAACAAAGAAAACTATTTTATCTACAAATAGATATTATTTTATAGTTAAAAATATTTATAAAACAAATTTTCATTTATAACAACATGGATTACAAGCTATTAAAAGAAAGAATAAAAAGCAGTAGAATTACTTTTAGAGAATGTGCTTCTTTTGTCGGATTAACAGAGGCTGGACTCCGTCAATCTATCGAAGGCGAAAGAATTACAGTTTCTGTGTTTGAAAAACTTTGTAAATTATTAGGTGATACTCCTTTATTATACTTAGATCCTATTGGCTATAATGTAACAGGAAATCAAAATCTAATTGGAGGAAATGGAAATCATTTAATTATATCCCAAGAAGCCGCTGAAATTTCTACTCTTAAACAAAGAATTTTCGATTTGGAAAAATTGGTTGAATCAAAAGAAAAAACTATCTCCATACAAGAAAAAACTATTGAATTACTAACCAACAAAAAATAACCATTATGAAAAAAGTATTTTTATTTTTATTTATATCTCTTGTTTTAATTAGTTGTGGAACGTCAAAAACAATGAGTGTATTGAACTATTCAACACCACTACCAGCAGGAACGCCGGTTGAAGTTTTTGGTATTGGTCAAAAATTACCGAATGATGTGAAGTTTATCGGCTCTATATCTATCGGAGATAGTGGATTTACAACGAAATGCTCTTATCAAGAAGTCATTAACGATGCTATAAATTTAGCTCGTGGAATGGGCGGAAATGTGATTCAAATAACAGAGCATAAAGAACCCAATGTATTGTGTGATTGTCACCGCATTAAAGCCGATGTATATTACATACCTAAAAACTAATTTTTTACCTCTAAAATACCGGGAGAAATACGGGAGAAATGCCCTGTATTTCTTTTAAAATCATTATTGAGAATCAATCATTTATATAACCCTCTTCCCTTGAATAAGGTCCCGCTACCCCGACAAAATATAAACACTGATTATCAAATGATTTTCAGTGTTTTTTCTTTATATATTTCATCAAAAAATATACTTTCAATCGATAGACGTTTCGTATATTTTTGTTGTGCTTAGGTGCGTTTTGTTTCAAAACCGTGCAAATTCCGTGCAAAAAAACTTGGCAAATATGGCTTCTACAAATCGTACTTAGACACACATCAAAAAAGAAAGATTGAATATCACCACTCAAATAGAGACTAAACCATCGGAATAAACATGTAATTCAAAACTCCTGCCCGCTATTTTCTTCCATTTTATAAAATATACAAAGCCCACGTTTACAATCTCTTATAAAAGAAGAAAAATAAAATAATTTAGATTAGTAAAAATTCTAGGATTATTTTATAAAATAATCAAAAACAAATCGCTATATTTGTATCATACAGTGAATAAATTCGTGGTGGCGATTGCCATTTCGGTTGGTTTGACATAGGCCTCCGATCCATAATAAAATGCAAATAGAGTTTTGCATTTCACGAATTTATTCACTGTTCTTTTTAGTATCGTGTATTATGGTCGGAGGCTTTTATATAAAAAAGTTATGACTAAAATTAAATTGTTTCAACTTAGATTATTTAGAACAATTCGCCGTCAAATTTGTTCAATAGACATGATTGATATAGAAACATTTACAAATATATTCCGATTGCTCAACCACGTTGACCGGTCAATCATTGAAAAATATATACAAGGATATTCTATAAAATCTATTGCAGATGAATCCGAATATTCCAAAGCATTTGTGTCCGAAAGAATCTATGTATTCCAGAACGAATTAAAAAAAGAAATTTCCAAAAAACAGAGTAAAGTTAAGAATTAAAATAAATCTGTCCTATTTTTTTCTTATCAAGTTCATAAAAAGCGTATTAAAGCCTTTTCTTACCGATTTGCGACCCAGAAAATAAAAACGAATCGTGCATTCCGTTCCTTCTACTGTCGTATTATCGACCGTCATGATACATGAATCGACAAGGGGAATAAATTGTTTTCGAAAAACATAAAAAAAGAAAGGTTACCCGATATCACATCGGATAACCTTTCGAGAGAGGCAGTCTTTTCAGACTGTTATTAACCTGAAACAATCTTCTTTATTTCTTGAACATCTTCTGGCTACGTACCACATTGCCTTTCTGCATCTTCACTACATACATAGCAGAAGACAGATCGGAGACATTCACAGATTCGGGATTGTTGTTTACATATTTAACCAACTGTCCATCGACCGTATATATCCAAGCCTTATCTACATTGTTGAAATAGATTACATCGGTAGCTACCGTAGGATACAGCGAAGAAACAGACGATACACCGTTGCCGTTGCCATTTACGACATCTTCGATTCCAGATACATCTAATCCATCGGGTTCATCGGCAATACCTTGATCACGATAGTCGGCATATGTTTTTTCCGGTTCACGTCCGGGATTCGATCCGGTTACTTCCACATCGAAATCGATCGAGAATCCTTTTGCCGTACCTCCCGTAGGTCCGGGGTGAGTAAACCAAGCATCAGAGAATACCATACGGAAACGACTTGTACCCACTGCCGCATCCTCGGGAACATTAAGAATGAAGGTACAACCTGTTGCGATAGAATCGGTTCCTGCATTTAACGTACCTACCTCCATTACTAATTCGTCTGTACTAGCATCAAATACATAATCGAGATTCCAATCTACATAGGCTTTACCCAAACACCACTTCAAACCATCGTCGCTACCGTTAACTCGTCCTGCAAACTTAACCGTTACTTTCTGGCCTTGTTCTACTTTCAGTTTTTGGTCGGTTACTCTCAAATAGTTATCACCTCCAACAGGTGTATTCGATGTATAGTTCAAATTTTCAGTTGCACCCGTAGTAACAAGCGATGAAACATAACGATATTTTTGAGCTGTCTCAACACCTTCCGATTCGAGATTCAAATAAGTTTTTCCATACAAATCGGTATCGGGCTCGGGTAAAGACCCCGTAGCACGCGGTACATGCGTCCACACCACCGGAGAATACGATTTCAAATCGACTGATACCGAACGAACACCGATATAGGGATCGTCGTTTTCATCTTCAAATTGAATATTACCTACATAAGCCGACCAAGTGGAAGTACGTCCTACTTCCGATACTCGTCCGTCTTCTCCATTCTTATACAAAATTTCGAAATGATCGATATTTACCTCGTCGTTGTAAACCATACCATAATCTTTGCGGGCAGGACTAAATCCAGTATAATCGACACTCCAAGTCAATTTTACAGACATCGAAGAAGTCGTTTCTTCCTTCACTTCTGTAACTACACTCAAATCGTCGATATCAGCGGGTTTCACAGCAGAGCGGTCATCGCATAATTGCAACTGTCCTACGAGCATTTTATAGCTGTCCGATGCCGAACCTTTCACACGCAGACCGATATATTCGATTACATCGTTTTGGTTGATACCGCTGAGAGCTATTTCTTTTTCTTCCCAAGTAGCGCCTTTCAAGTCGCCCACAGGGAATTCCAACCATGCATTGTCGTCAAATTTCTTCAAGATGAGATACAGATTGGAAGCATTACTTCCCTCGATACCCGATTTCACGGCCAGTTTGGCTGTTGCATTGTTCCCAGAAACAGTCAGTTTGGCACGATAAAGCACTACATCAGATCCCGTCGAAGTAGGAGTTCCTTTCAAACGGAGGGCAGATCCACCGATATAAGCATCCTCATGAGTAAATTCAGCATCGATATCCGTCGAACGGTTCGTTGTCCCCGTTTGATAGATTAACCAACGATAGGTCGGTACATAGTCTTGTTGTCCCATATTGTACCAGCTACCCAGTGTTTTTTTACCTTTATAAGCATAGAAATCTCCATTTCCCAATGAGAAATAGGTATTGAACGGCAGATCGCCTTGAATAGCCGTACGTTCCGGTATAAATTCGGCCAATCCGCAGAATTGGGCTAATTGCGTATCTGCTTCACTGGCATTTTCTACTTGGAATACATTAGTATACGAAGGAGCCGGACGTTGGATCGGTGTGCGATACCCACCCGAGAATCCTTTTTCCAACAACTTTTGATAGTTCGTTTGCATATCCATGGGGTCTTTTCCCACCACATATTGGAAGAAACGACTGATTTTGTGCTCTCCCCAAAGGCAAAGACCACATCTCTTCGTCGCTTCATCTTGATTCAAGAGAGGCCAGCTAAGATCCATGTGACGATACCAACCACCGGCATATAAACCGTCGGCCGTACCGTAAGCAGTTTCTGCCGCTTGAACCGACGAAGCCATATATTGTGTTGCAAAATCTCCTCCCGAATAATTCAACATTAAGTCAGCGGTTTTACCGTTCGCTTTTGTTCCATAAAGGGCATTTGCAGTACGTGCCGAGAGTGAAGAACTACTGGTGTACAGACCAATATGGAAACTGTCGAACCCTATCTCTTTCGCTCTTTTGTAAAGCGCTTGATGGAATCCGACAACGTCAGTCTGCTGATAGCCCGAATCCTCGAAATTGTAGTTTATACCGTCCAATCCCAAGAACAAAAGAGCATTCAAAAAGGCATCTACATACACGTATTCTCCTTTCTCGTTTTTCTTTGTAATAAGCTTGATATACTCACTTGAAGTTGTTCCCCAAGACTCGAAAAACTTAATACCCGAGAACATGTGCGTCCCGTTCTTGTGAGCGGCATCAGCCCAAGAACCCGGAGCTTGTAATATAGTGTGGTTCCAAGCACCGTATAAATTCGTATAGTTCCACATAGAGAATACATCGCTATGGAATTCGGAGCTGGGATAGCCACCGACACTTTCACCTTGTCCGGTCGGTGTGTTCATCCACAACCGACGGGTGGGATACACATCGGCAACAATGTTTTTGGCTGCATCTTCCATAATAACTGCCGGGCGTACGTGCGAACGGGAGAATTCCAGATCGAGATTAAAACCGGCAGCTTCAAACTCTTCTTTGGTCGGGTACTTACGTCCTTCATCAGCCGCCTGAGCGAATAACAGCAATAACTTGTCATCATTCCACGGTGTAAAGTCAAAAACTTCTGTCGATGCAGACGCCGGATATTCCGGTTCTTGCGCCTGCACGTTGCCGGCCAGACAGCATAGAGCCACAGCCGCACCGCATACAGTAAACTTCTTCATGATAAAAAAAACATTAAATTATAAATTTTGTAACTATTATAAATAGTAGAGAGAAGAGGAGCGACAGCTCCCCTGCCCTCTAAACCATTTCATTAGAAATTGGAACCTTCTACGTCCCACCAAACACGAGTACCTTGTGTATCGGTCCCCCCCAAAGCCTCTATACCAGAGGTCTGAATATCGGACAAACCTGCACTCGTGTCCCTTCCCGGCAAAGGAATTTTCCGAATAAGGTCGCCTTGTACCAAACTGCCGTCACCGTCCTCGACATTCAATACGGGGAATATCTTCGGATAGCCCGTACGGCGCAAATCGTTCCATGCTTCATAGGAATAGGGGAACCCGGCAATATACTTCTGAGTGATGATTTTTTCCAATTTGGTTTCCGGCGTATCACCTTCGTTCCACTTAACACCGATTTTGGTTACACTGGCTATATCATTGGTATGGTCCATCGGGTCGGTATACGCATAAGCGACCGGTTCTTCCACACTCATATACTCATCGACTTTCTGTCCATATTGCGAATTTGTACGTTGATCCAACTGAGCGCTACGAATGCCTGCTTCATAAAAAGATTGGGCAGAACCACCCATCGCCCAGTTACGCAATGCACCTTCCGCACGAAGGAACTGAACTTCTGAAAGTTTCATCAGGTATAACGGAGCCATACTGATACGATTGGAAGAAACTGCCGAATAAGCGATACGGGGGTTAACACTCACTGTTTGACCCGAAACCATGGATATACCAGCTCGTAGCCCTACAATCCGAGAATTGGTAGGTTCTATTTCCTCAGGATTTGTTTCATTGACAATCTGAGAAGAATTTTTCTCGAACAACGCATAATCGTCTTGTACATAAGGATGCTTCAAACTGAACAGTAAGCTCTCAAACGAAGCATTCAACCGGGAATCGCCCCATAATTTGCTAATATCGACCAATGGATGGGTAAACCCTGAAACGACTGGATCCAAAGCTATTTCTTGATTTTCCGTTTCGATTACACCTTCGGTAACAGCTTCTTGTGCCCATTTTTGAGCTTTTGTCCGATCAACTTTCACAATATGCATAGCCATACGAAGTTTTAACGAATTGGCAAAACGTCTCCATGTGTCAATACTAAAATCTTTCGTTACCCAGTCACTTTGTTGCAAGATACCATTCAAACGACTTTTGTACCACCCCGGACGTTGCTCATAATGTTTCAAACAAGCATTGATCGTATCCAGATTATCTACGATAGTTTCATAAATATCGGCCATCTTATTGAAGGTAAATGGATTCGTTTCCTTATTATTCTTGTGGTCCACATAGGGGATAGAGCCATACAGGTCGACCATCTCCTGTGCCGAATAATTGTAAAGCAATAGTCCTATCGCTTTCATCTCGGGGATAGAGTCGATATGAGGGTGATTCAACATGTTCACCAAATTGTTTTTCACCATGAGAAAAGCGCCATAAGGGCCATCGCAATATCCTCGATTGTAATAGTAAGTAGAAGATAAAATACCGTCTCCCCCATGTGAGAAGTTATGAGGAACGCATAAATAGCCGGCATAGTTATCGACGGTTATATTATACACATATTGATATTGGTGAGCTCCGGGAAGCTGGCCTTCTTTTCCTCCTCTCATACAATATTGTACCGTTTGTAATTGAAAGAAATAATTGTTTAATTCTTTCTCGGCAAACGCAAAACCTTCTTCTGAAATCTCTTTTCTATAATCTATACTATCGGCTTTACCTTTGTAGACTATCGGATCCAATTCGGTATCACCACCAGTAAAGGTATCGGTGGGCATATCGAAATCTAAACATGAGTGCAAGCCTACCATTGCAAACAATGCACCAAATGCCGCTAAAACAGTTTTTTTCATATATCTATTCATTATTTACTACTAAAAATCAATTTTCAAATTCACACCAACCGAACGGGTTGCCGGCATATTGAAGATATCGAACGCACCCAAACCGTTTTTGGTAGAGAGGGCGATATCGGGATCTACCGGAGCATCCTTATAGATGAAGAACAAGTTGCGGCCTACGACTGACAGCGAGAGGTTACTGATAACTCCTCCAAAAAGATTATGGAAAGAATAACCTAACGAAAGTTCTGCCAGACGGAAATTGGTGGCATCATAAACATATTGCGAACCAAACATATTACCACCTACTGCTTTGTAATATTCTTCAATAGGAGCCAAATTACCGTCTGGCATTACCATAGCCGGCTTTCCGTTCCATTGTAAATCGGGATTTGCTTCGGCTGCCAAACGAGCATCTCCCACTCGTTTGGATACACCTTGATAATCGAGATAAGCCTCGGTCAATGAGATGACCTTGCCACCGATACGACCGCTCACCAAGAAATAAAGCGAAAGGTCTTTCCATGAAATCGTATTCCCCCAGCCCAATTGGAATTTAGAATTCATATTGCCCAAGTAGACATAACTATTGTTACTTAACTGAGGTGCTCCGTTAGAACTTAAATAAATACTACCATCGTCATTGCGACGAAAATCGAGGGCATACATATCGCCGTAAGAACCGCCTTCGTCGTACCTTACCACAATATTACCACCGGCAATTTTTTGTTCGAGCTTAGACGACTTTCCTTGTTCATCTTTGAATGTCTTTACAATCTTGTTGTCGTTGTACGAGAAATTCACCGAAGTACGCCACATCCAATCTTTGGCAAAGCCCAACGAATAGGAAACGGTGGTTTCGATACCTTGATTACGAATCAAACCGGTATTTACAGGTTTGGACTTACCTCCCGTAGTAGCTTGTAGGAAATAGTTATTATACAATCCCGTGTGATAATACGTCAAATCCCAGTTCAACGAACTATCGAAGAACGATACATCGAATCCGGCTTCGAATGATTTTGAAGTTTCGGGAATAGGATTATCGAAATAGCCATAGGTAGACGAAGCGATCGCTCCGGTTGCTAAATCAGCTTTACCTTTATTAAACACCTCATTAGGAATAGAGTTACCTACTTCGGAGTAAGAAGCACGGAGTTTCAAGTGTGTAATAAATTCGGGCAAAGAAATGTAGCGATGCATTAACGTATTGGCTCCGACCGAGAAATAGCCATAATTATCGGGAGTACCCCGATATTCGAATTGTTTGAAAGCCCGATACCAGTCTTGGCGATAGCTACCTTCCAAATAGACATAATCTTTGTATCCTACTTGTCCCGTAAAGAAAAGACCTTTATCCCAGTTGGAAGACAAGGAATACTCATTCATATTGCTTCCTCCCCATGACGCCAGAGGCTCAAAGAAGTTAATACGGGTCGGTAGCTGATTCATGTCGGTATAGGAGAAATAGGTGGCTCTCGTCCACAACTTTTGGGTCTCTCCTTTAACGGTGTGTCCCACCCAACCGGCCGATGCCGATACAGAGAAATCTTTGATTTCCTTGTTGTAACTCAACATGGCATCGACATAGACATCGTTGCTCCAAATGAGATCCTGTCCATACATACCATAGTCCTCGATAGCGGCTACGTTTTGCGTAGTGGCCATTCTCTTTGTAAATCCTTTATACTTGGCACGGTCCATGTTCAAACGGCCTTGTATCTTCAAGCCGGGAATGATTTCATAGCTTGCCGTAATATATCCATAGGCTCTTTCCTCCTCGGTCTGTCCTTTATTGGCATTCGTTATCCAATAGGGATTATTGTTACCCGGTGAAAAATAGGCCCATTGTTGCATCGGTCCAGACAACTCAATAGTACCATCGGGAACCCACTGTTTCTGATCATTATAATATCCGTAGATGTTTGAAGTCCACGTGCCTTCTCCTCGATAATTTTTCTTATAATAATCCATATCGATGTTACGCGGCATACGATACAAATCATATAACGGGTTCATGACCGTACCTCCGCCCGGACGATTCTTTGTCTGCGCATGCACATAGTTCAATGACAAATCGACATTCAACTTCTTGTTGAACAAAGAATAACTCTGACGGAATGAAAAAGTATTTCGTTGATAAGTATTATTGGGAACCATACCGTCGGCGTAGGAGTTGGCATAAGAGAAATAGGAACGTACTTTCTCAGTACCACCACTTACCGATACCGAGTTGTTGTAAGTCGCACCTGTCTCGAAAAAGTCGGAAATATCGTCTTTTGCATAATTACGCAACTTAGCTCCACTGTAATTGAGCTCCTCGGGTGTCATTTCAGAAATCTTTTTGCCCCAACTTTCAGTAGTAAGAGTATTGGCTGCCAGATTTACATTTGCACCATATACATTCTGTATCTGAGGAAGTACCAACGGATTTTCAAAAGTCACATTCGAATTGACACTTACCGATACACGACCCTCTTTACCTTTCTTGGTCGTAATCATAAGCACGCCGTTGGCCGCAGCACTACCGTAAAGAGCAGCC
>ENA-OPBE01002956-OPBE01002956.1-human-gut-metagenome-genome-assembly--contig:-NODE-2956-length-11918-cov-2.004299_pt1 | contig 11918 bp, 12 predicted proteins | sample MGYA00241066_ERZ501448 | MGnify/ENA primary metagenome ERZ501448 (study PRJEB25962, sample SAMEA2042585) | human gut metagenome | biome: human gut; feature: human-associated habitat; material: faeces...
CCACGGCGTATTGGAGCGTTTCGGTGTGACTCCGGACGTCGTTGTCTTATTACCGGCCGAACGTGAAGCCACGGCGGCTTTGCTGCAGGCACGCGGTTATGTGGATTTGCTGATTCCGCGTGGCAGTAGTGCTTTGATTCAATATGTGCGCGAGAATGCCCGTATTCCGGTCATAGAGACCGGAGCCGGAGTTTGCCATGCTTATTTTGACGTGGATGGGGATGTGCGGAAAGGTGCCGCTATTATCAACAATGCCAAAACGCGCCGGGTGAGCGTATGCAATGCGTTGGATAGCGTGCTGATTCATGCCTCCCGTTTGTCCGACCTGCCGCAATTGTGCGCTCCGTTGCAGGAGGGCCGTGTGCGCATTTATGCCGACAGCCGCGCCTTGACCGCCCTACAGGGGCATTATCCGGCAGACCTGTTGGAAGCGGCTACGGAGAAACATTTCGGCACTGAGTTTATGGATTACAAAATGGCCGTAAAGACGGTGGACTCTTTGGACGAGGCGCTGGCCCATATCGCCCGTTTCGGGTCGGGACATAGCGAGTGTATCATTACCGAGAACGCTGATGCAACCGAAAAGTTCTTGCAGTTGGTGGATGCTGCCTGCGTGTATGCCAATGCACCGACCTCTTTTACCGACGGGGCTCAGTTCGGACTTGGAGCCGAGATAGGCATCAGCACCCAGAAACTGCACGCTCGCGGTCCGATGGCGTTGGAAGAAATCACGACCTACAAATGGTTTGTGCAGGGCGACGGACAGGTACGCCCGAAGTAGTCCGATTATCAATCATTAAACAACAATCTTATGAGAGTATTTCAAAACGTAGAAGACTTAGGCGATTTGAAAGCCGCCTTGCGCGAGGCTTTCGAGGTAAAGAAGAATCGTTTTCAATATCAGGAACTGGGGAGGAACAAGACTGCCCTCCTCATCTTCTTCAACAACAGCCTGCGCACACGGTTGAGTACGCAAAAGGCTGCCATGAATCTTGGCATGAACGTCATCGTGCTCGACGTGAACCAAGGGGCATGGAAACTGGAGACGGAGCGTGGCGTGATTATGGATGGCGACAAGAGCGAACATTTGTTGGAAGCCATTCCCGTGATGGGATGCTATTGCGACCTTATCGGAGTACGTTCGTTTGCCACCTTCGAAAGCCGTAAGGACGATTATGAGGAAAAGATACTGAACCAATTTATCCGTTACTCCGGCAAGCCTGTGTTCTTTATGGAGAGCGCCACGGTACATCCTTTGCAGAGCTTTGCCGATTTGATTACCATCGAAGAGTACAAACGGACGGCGCGCCCCAAGGTGGTGCTTTCGTGGGCACCTCATCCCAAGGCGTTGCCTCAGGCCGTACCCAACAGTTTCGCCCAATGGATGAACGCCGCAGACGTGGATTTCGTTGTGACGCATCCCGAAGGCTATGACCTCGATCCGAAGTTCGTGGGTGACGCCCGTGTGGAGTACGACCAACTGAAAGCCTTCGAAGGGGCCGACTTCATCTACGCCAAGAACTGGAGTTGTCCCGGTGTGACCCGTCCGGCGGACTACGGAAAGGTGTTGAACAAGGACATGAGTTGGACGGTGGATACTGCTCACATGGCTGTGACGAACAACGCTTTCTTCATGCATTGTCTGCCCGTGCGCCGAAATATGATTGTGACGGACGATGTGATAGAAAGCCCGCAATCGTTGGTCATCCCCGAGGCTGCCAATCGTGAGATTTCAGCCACAGTAGTACTTAAACGAATGCTGGGGGCATTATAACCCTCACCCATCTGACCGGCAAGCGGTGTATATTCCTGTTTGCCGGTCAGGTTGAAAAGAATACTAAGGAAAGCTCTCTTTATAAAGATGATTTGGGCGCGAAGTGCTAAAAGCCGAACCACCACGTCTTCCGTCCGTCGAAAGTCAGAATCGTGAATGCGATGCTGTCACCTTCTTGTAGGCCGAGAGGAAGAAGGGGGAGGCTGGCATATACCGTGGTGGAATATGAATACGGGTCGCCGGGCTGCCGATGATAAAGTGACAAGTGGTAAACAGTTCCGGTATGGGAAGAGCGGGTGGAATCCGACCGATATCCCCATTCCTGCGTGCCGCCTTGTGTCTTGGGCATGAGGTGAAGGTTGAGGTAATTTCCGCCATTCCAGATACTGGCGACAGCCAACGGGTCATCAGTGTCCGAAGATTCTTCTTTCAGCTTCAAGAGGTTAACCGTCTCGACCGTATAGATTTTAGCCACAGGGTGCCCTTCTTGGTCGTCGGCTGTCACTTCGTAGCCGCATACGAGACGGTAGGCAGCGTCAGGCTGTAAACCTTGTATCGGGCTGTTGATGGCATATATCTTACCGTTGTCGGTGACAAATTGCGTGCCGTTGCCTTTCGCGTCCGTATAGACTTCAACAAATTCAGTCAGAAGCGAGGGATATACATATCCGTCTTCCTCATCGTCACCGCATGCCGTGCAGCACAGGTAACCTATAAGAAACAGACAGGCTGTCCACCTTTCCGGCAAGAACCGGAAAAGCGGAAAGTCTGTTTTTAACCTCAAATGCCTTTTCATATCTTTATTCCTGACGGGCTGCCATATAGTTAAATACCGGATTGGCGTACATCGTGAGCAAGCGTTCGCGTAAGAAGGCCGTGTCTGGGTTGGGTAAGGTTACTTTTTCCAGACGGCTTTCGAGGTAAGCTTCAAAACGCGTTTTCTCTTCAGAAGTGTAATGTGCCGCAAACTCTTTTGTCGCCCGTAACAAGTCGGCAGCCACATAGTTCCCGGCGTATAACTTGTAATTGCGGTGAATCTCCTTGTCGATACGAGATGCCACGGCCGTGAACAGTTCCGTCTTGGGCATATCGGCGGGCAGTGTGTCCAGCCAATCGTTCAGCGGGCCGGCCACGCGGAAGCATATCCGCCCTTTGTACCCGAAAATTCCGGTCTGCATGTTTACCAGATCATCTTTCGGACTCTTCTTGAATCCTTCGATGTCGCGCTTCTGTTGGAATTCCTGTGCTTTCAAATAATCACAAGGGTCGTATTCGTATGAAAGCGCGGTCGGTACGAGATTCAACTGCTTCAGGCGGTCGATGATGCTTCCTTCTCCCCCCATGGCCATCATTTTGAGGATGGAATCTTGCGTGCGGTCGTTTGAATCCTTGGCGCGTCCTTCCCGTTGGGCAATCCAGATGTTCTCATGTTTCGTGGCGATGGCGTAGTGCATGTAGCGGCTTAGCCGTGCGCTGGAAGCCAGCATTTGGCGCAGGCTTACAGAGCGTTGTACGATGAAGGCCTTGTCCACCCTTACCAGTTTTTTAATCCAAGGGCGTATCAACAGGTTGTCGCCTATGGCAATTTCCATTGTGTTGCCGAAACCGTTGTCCAACAGACTGATGGAAAGGAAAGCCGAGTCCATCACAATGTCGCGGTGGTTGGTGATGAAAGTATGCGGTACACGTTTGTCTACCGACTGGCTGTTCTCCAGCACCAATCCGTCGCTGCATCGGTCGACAATGCCGTGAAGCAAGGGATAGAAGAAGGTTTGTTGCACTTCCAGATTGGTCCGGCAACGGCGCAGACGGTTGCAAGCCTCTTCATAAGGCACTTCGGGCAATACCTGTTCGGCGGCGGCGCGGAATTCCGGGTCGGCTATCAGTTCTTCAAATATGGCCGGAAGCTCTTCCGGGTCGTATGGACGGATTTCGTCGAATTCTTCAGGCGTACGCATAAGCTGTAAGATTTGTTATGACAGTTTGTTTTCGATGATGTCGGTCAACACGTCTTTCATGTCCATTCCGGCAGCCCGTACCTGCTGGGGAATGAAACTGGTGGCGGTCATGCCCGGTGTGGTGTTGACTTCCAACATGTTGATTCGTTCTCTCTCTTTGCCGTTTTCGTCGGTGGTGTGCGTGATGATATAGTCCACCCGGATGATTCCGCTACATCCCAATATGTCATATATCATGGAGGTGATGAGGCTTACGCGTTCGGCGGTTTCTTCTTTCAGGCGTGCCGGCGTGATTTCCCTGACCTGTCCGTTGTACTTGGCGTTGTAATCGAAAAACTCGTTGTCGCTTACCACTTCGGTGGCGGGCAGTACCACTTCTTTCTCTTGCGTCTTGTAGCACCCTTGGCTGATTTCCGTTCCTTCCATGAACGCTTCCACCATCACTTCGTCGCTTTCGTGCATGGCTTTCAGAATGGCTTCGTGTATATGGTCGTCGCTTTTCACTTTCGTCACACCGAAACTGGAACCGCCCGCATTGGGCTTCACGAAACAGGGCAAACCTATTTTTTCTATGATTTCGTCATCGGTGACCAAATGCTCGAACCCTTTGCGGACGATGAGGCTTTCGCTGACGCTGACACCGAATCCTTTCAGGTACTGGTTCAGGGTGAATTTATTGAACGTCATGGCCTCCACGAGCACGTCCGATGTGGAGTAAGGCAGATGGATGAGGTCGAAATATCCTTGCAGGATACCGTTCTCGCCCGGAGTGCCATGTATGGTGATGTAGGCGAAATCAGGCCGGATACGCTTGCCGCCTTCCATGAAGCTGAAATCGTTGCGGTCCACGTTCGAACGGCTCCCGTCTTTCAGATGAGCCTCCCATGTCATACCTTTGATTTCAATGATATAAACTTCATATCTTTCCTTGTCGAGAAAGGAATGGATACCTTCGGCGCTCCGAAGGGAAACGTCGTGTTCGGAGGAATCCCCTCCGGCTACAATCGCGATTGTTTTTTTCATTTTTTGCTGATATTATAATAAGCTTATGTTTCTGTTTATTCCATATCCCTGTGCGCGGTGTAACTGCGCCACCGTTCCAATAGTGTCGTCATGTCCGCCGGGAGTTCCGAAGTGAAATACATCTCCTGTCCGCTGCGCGGATGTATGAATCCCAACGTCCGGGCATGGAGTGCCTGACGCGGACATACGGCAAAACAGTTTTGTATGAATTGCTTGTATTTACTGAATTGTGTGCCACGCAGGATCTCGTTTCCGCCATAACGTTCGTCGTTGAAAAGCGGATGGCCGATATGTTTCATGTGGGCTCGGATTTGATGGGTACGTCCGGTTTCCAGCCTGCATTCCACGAGCGTGACATAATTGAAATTCTCCAATACGCGGTAGTGGGTGACGGCATGTTTCCCGATTTCGCTGTCCGGCGGGAAGACTGCCATCTGCATCCGGTCTTTCGGGTGGCGGGCGATGTTGCCTTCGATACGTCCTTCTTCCTCCTGAAAGCTTCCCCAGACCAAAGCATTGTACAGTCTTTTGGTGGTTTTGTTGAAGAACTGTTTGCCCAGATGCGTTTTGGCATCGGCATTTTTGGCCACTACGAGAAGTCCGGAGGTATCCTTGTCTATGCGGTGTACCAATCCTACGGTCGGGTCGTTCGGGTCATAGTCCGGATTGTCTTTCAGATGCCAGGCGATGGCATTGACCAGCGTGCCGGTATAATTTCCGCATCCGGGATGCACCACCAATCCCGCAGGTTTGTCCACCACCATCAGGTCTTCGTCTTCGTACACGATGTCGAGGGGAATGTCTTCCGCGATGATTTCATTGTCATATTTAGGTCGGTCCAGGAGAATGACGATTTCATCGAGCGGTTTCACTTTATAGCTGCTTTTCACCGGCCGTCCGTTTACGAGGATGAACTCCTGCTCGGCAGCCCGTTGCAGCCGGTTGCGCGACGTATTGTATAGATGTTCCATCAGGAACTTGTCTATTCTCATCGGCTTTTGTCCGCTGTCCGCTGTCAGGCGGTGGTGTTCATACACCGATACGCCTTCTTCGTCAGGTTCTTCGTCCGTGAACGGAATGCCGTTCGATGGCAGCCTGTCTTTGTTGTTACAGTCCGTATTCATTGTATCATGGAGGAACGTACGTTAAAAATCATCCGGAACCGTAACATCCCGGTCTTCGTCATAAAGCTCTTCTTCCATAACGGAAATAGAGTCGTCGCCGGAAACGTAGAGCGAATCGTCGCCAAAGCTTCCGCTTCCTACTTGTAGGGTCAGTTCGGCATCAATAGGGATACGGTCGCCCCCGAAGATGTTCTTTCCTCGGTATTTCACACCGTACACCCAATCTCTTTCGCCGTCTACGTATTCACACGGGCTGAGTTTGAATCCCATGGCCGTCAACCGCGCTTCCGCCTCGCGCAGGGAGCTGTTGTCGGCGATGTCCGGCATCGGGAGGGTGGGAGTACGTGTCGTGTTGATGGTCAGGTAGATTTCCCGTCCGGGTTTCACTTGACTGTTGTTGGCCGGAGTCTGTTCCAACACCGTTCCGGAAGGCAGCGTCTTGTTGTATCCGGAATCCGTGACAACAGCCACCAGCCCTTGCCTTTCCAAAGTCTGGCGTGCGTCGTACACACGCATGCCTTTCACGTTCGGCACGGTGATTTCCACCCCGTGCATGGTGTAACGTTCCAGTCCGATCCAGATGCCGACAGCGATGGCTACTATGATTAAGAACATCGCCAGCAGATTCACCCAAATGATTTTGCTGGTCAGTTTGCCGAAGAATTCTTTTATGGTCATTGCGAGTACCTGTGTATATTTGTGGGAACAAAGATAGTGAAAGGCGAGAGCAAAGGCAAACGAAAAACAAAGTTTTTCAAGTTTTGGCCATGTCGGGCTACGCCTGTTTTATTTAAAGATACGGATAAAAACAAAAAAGAAGTAAGGGCTTCCTTACTTCTTTCAATTTCTTTCGGAAAAAGACGTCCGCAACTTATTTACCATGTCTTTCATCGGATACGGTAAGCTTTTTGCGACCTTTCGCACGGCGTGAAGCCAATACCTTACGACCGTTTTTCGTAGTCATTCTTTCACGGAAACCATGCTTGTTCTTTCTCTTTCTGTTGTGGGGTTGAAATGTTCTTTTCATTGTTATATTCTGTTTTTATTTGTTTCTTATCGGGTTCGGGGTGCAAAATTAGGCACTTTTTTTAAATTAAGCAAGAGATAAGTCATTTTCTGCCAAAACTTTTGTGTTTTTTTTCTTTTTTCCATTAACTTTGCAGCGCAAATGAAAGTGTGCATCAATTATATACATTTAAAATAGAATACAAAGCAAGATTTTTATGATTAACGCTCAAGACATTAAAAAAGGTACTTGCATTCGTATGGATGGCAAGTTGTATTTCTGTATCGATTTCCTGCATGTGAAACCGGGTAAGGGCAATACCTTCATGCGTACGAAGTTGAAAGACGTGGTCAACGGTTATGTGCTCGAACGTCGTTTCAACATCGGTGAAGCCTTGGAAGACGTGCGTGTGGAACGTCGTCCCTACCAGTATCTTTATCAGGAGGGCGAAGATTATATCTTCATGAACCAGGAAACTTTTGAGCAGATACCTATCGCCAAAGAACTGATTAACGGTGTGGATTTCATGAAGGAAGGCGAAGTCGTAGATGTGGTTTCGGATGCTTCTACCGAGACTGTGCTTTATGCCGATGTGCCGACCAAGGTGGTACTGAAGGTAACTTATACCGAACCGGGACTGAAAGGCGATACGGCCACCAACACCCTGAAGCCTGCCACGGTGGAGACCGGTGCGACGGTGCGTGTGCCTTTGTTCGTGAACGAGGGTGAGATGATAGAAGTCGATACTCGTGACGGTTCGTATTTGGGTCGCGTGAAGTAACGGAAGATATTTTAGTTTTTAATGACGGAAAGTGAATAATAAGGTGTTTTGCACCTTGTTGTTCACTTTTTTTTGTTACATTTGCTCGACAAAGCCAAAGCACATCCCGCTTGGGGTGTCTGGAAAATAGGATGTCCAATGAGGGCTCGTCTCTCGTAGCGTGAGTTGAAACAATGAAATATTCTCTGATTATACCGGTTTACAATCGTCCCGATGAGGTGGATGAACTGTTGGAAAGCCTTACCGGGCAGACGTTTACGGACTTTGAAACGGTTGTGGTGGAGGACGGTTCTTCCCGTCCGTGCCGCGACGTGGTAGAGAAATACGCCGGACGCCTGTCGGTGAAGTATTATGACAAGCTGAACTCCGGGCCGGGCCAGACCCGTAATTACGGGGCAGAACGCAGCAGCGGCGAGTACCTGATAGTGCTGGATTCGGACTGCGTGCTTCCGCCGGGATATTTGCAGGCCGTAGACGACGAGTTGCGGCGCGAGCCTGCCGATGCGTTCGGCGGTCCCGACCGGGCACATGAATCTTTCACGGACGTGCAAAAGGCCATCAGCTATGCCATGACCTCGTTTTTCACTACGGGAGGCATCCGGGGAGGGAAGAAGAAAATGGATAAGTTCTATCCGCGCTCCTTCAACATGGGAGTCCGGGCGGAAGTCTACCGCCGGTTGGGAGGCTTCTCCAAAATGCGTTTTGGCGAGGATATTGATTTCAGCATCCGGATATTCAAGGCCGGGTGCAGTTGCCGTTTGTTTCCCGATGCCTGGGTGTGGCACAAGCGGCGCACGGACATGAAGAAGTTTTTCAAGCAAGTGCATAATTCCGGTATTGCGCGTATCAACCTGTACAAGAAATATCCGGAGTCGCTGAAGTTGGTGCATCTGTTGCCCATGGTGTTTACCGTGGGGGCATGCTGCCTGCTGTTGGCTGCACTTGTAGGATGGGTAGGTTCGGTCTGGATTTTCCAAATGACCCACCGTTACGTATATGCCGTAGAGATGCCGGGCTTGATGCAGCATGCGGCTGTGTTTCATGCCTTGTCGTGGATACCCTTGTTGCCCTTGTTATTGTTCGCCCTGTTGATTTGCACGGATGCCACGGTGGCCAACCGCAGTTTGAAAATCGGCGTGCAGGCCGTGGGGGCTTCTTTTGTCCAACTGATGGGCTACGGTACGGGATTCCTCCGTGCATGGTGGCAGCGGTGCGTGCGCGGCAAGGATGAGTTTTCGGCTTTCGAGAAGAATTTCTATAAATAAGCGTATGGAGACGGCGAAACTGAATATCAAGCAATGGGCCGAAGACGACCGCCCTCGCGAGAAGATGATGCAGAAAGGGGCTTCGGCGTTGAGCAATGCCGAACTGCTGGCCATCCTTATCGGTTCGGGCACTGTGGAGGAGTCTGCCGTGGGTTTGATGAAGCGTGTCATGGCCGATTGTGACAACCGTTTGAAGGCGTTGGGGCGCATGTCGCTCGAAGAACTGACCGGAAATGTGGAAGTATGGGACAAGGAGACCGGAAAGAAAAAGAGGGTGCGCCGTTACAAAGGGCTGGGCGAAGCCAAGGCCGTGGCCATCATGGCCGCGAACTGGGGCGCCGCCGTATGGAGGAAGATGCGGTGGAACTGCCTTCCATCCGTTCCAGTGTGGATTTATACCATTATTTCCTGCCGCAGATGCAGGACCTGTTTCACGAGGAATGTTATGTGCTTCTGATGAACCAGGCCTGCCGCATTTTGGATAAGGTGTTGGTGAGCAAGGGCGGACTGACGGAGACGGCGGTCGACATCCGCCTGATTTTGCGCGAAGCCCTGTTGCGCCGTGCGCCTGTCATCGCGCTTTGCCATAACCACCCGTCGGGGCAGGTGAGCCCCAGTATGGAGGACGACCGGCTGACCGACCGGCTCCAGAAGGCTTGCCGGATGATGAATATCCGTCTGTTGGACCACATCATCGTGGCCGAAGGCGGTTTTTACAGTTATTGTGAAGAAGGTAAATTAGTATAACAAGATAAATAAAGACCGATATATGGAAGAGGAAAAGAAAATGCCGGAGAAATTGCAGGTGGAAGAGAAAGTGATCGAGATGCTCAAGACGGTGTACGACCCTGAGATACCGGTGAATGTGTACGACCTCGGATTGATATATAAGATAGACTTGGCGGACGACTATGCCCTGAGCGTGGACATGACGCTTACGGCTCCGAACTGTCCGGCTGCGGATTTCATCGTGGAGGACGTGCGTCAGAAGCTGGAGAGCATAGAGCAAGTAAAGTCGGTGGAGGTCAATCTGGTGTTTGAACCCGAGTGGGACAAGGACATGATGACCGAGGAAGCCAAAATGGAATTGGGATTCTTGTGATGAAAAGCGTATATTTTCTTTCGGATGCCCATTTGGGATGCCGCTCTATCCCGCACGACCGTACGCGGGAACGCCGGTTGGTGCGCTTTTTAGACGGTATCAAGGATAAGGCTTCGGCGGTTTATCTGTTGGGAGACATCTTTGATTTCTGGTATGAATACAAGACGGTGGTGCCCCGTGGCTACACCCGTTTTCTCGGGAAGCTCAGCGAATTGGCCGACCGGGGCGTGGAGGTGCACTTCTTTACGGGCAACCACGACATCTGGTGCGGCGATTACTTGGTGAAGGAATGCGGCGTGACGCTGCACACCGAGCCGATGACGGTGGAGATGGGCGACAAGGTGTTCATGTTGGCGCACGGCGACGGCTTGGGCGACCCCGACCGCAAGTTCCGTTTCCTGCGTGCCGTGTTCCGCAATCGCCTTTGCCAACGCATGTTTTCCTGCATCCATCCCCGTTGGGCTGTGGATTTCGGTCTGTCTTGGGCGGCGCACAGCCGCCTGAAGCATGGCGTGGAGGGCGGTGACCCTCCGTATCTGGGTGAGGACAAGGAGTATCTTGTCCGTTTTGCCAAGGAATACCTGAAAGCCCATTCCGAAATCAACTATTTCATTTTCGGCCATCGTCACATCGAGCTGGACTTGATGCTGACCCGTTCGAGCCGTGTCCTGATTCTGGGCGACTGGATTACGCAGTTCACTTACGCCGTATTTGACGGGGAGAACCTGTTTATGGAGAACTATGTAGAGGGCGACACTTGCCTGTAACCTTTGCAGCGTGTCTGTCGCTGTTTCCGCCGGACGGTTTGCGGAAATGAAAGTTCTGTGAAAATACATAACAGAATCCGCTCTGTGCCGCTCGGAAAATCAATCTCCGCAGAACGGAAAACGTTTCTCAGCCGATTGAAAAATCAATCTCAGCCGAACGATTTTCCGTTCTGCGGAGATTGATTTTTGCTTCGTATCCGGTTGTAAATTAGCGGATTGCTTTGGGGCGCAGCAAAGTAAGATGTTTTGTCACCGCCATGCCTGATTTTCCAATGGAAAGATGAGCAAGTACCTGTTTTGTATGCTTTTTCTTGAATTAGTTTATTTTAATATAAAATATTTGTTTGTTATATAAAGAACTTTTAGATTTCGACAATTTTCATTGTATAACCTTTTAATTATTTATGATCATGAAAAGACTCGTTACGTTAATCAGTGTTGTTTTTACATTTTCCGGATTGCAGGCACAAATCAAGATGTCTTCCAATGGGAATGTGGGTATCCAATCTTCTGTTGTACCAGAGGCCGCTTTGGTTGTAGGAGGGAATGCAAGTCATAAAGGTACGGGATATAAGACTTATATCCAATCCGATGGGTATGTGTTGAATGTAAGGCGCGAAGGCAACTGGAAGAGTGCTTCGCCTTGGCTTGTGGCCAGCGAAGGCTATAACGAAGTGGACGGCGATGATTTCTATATCGGGGTGAAAGGAATTTCCATGCATGGCACCCCTTTGGGAAAAGGAAGATCGTGGGGCGTAAAAGGCGAAGCGGGAAATTCCACCAGTGGCTACAATTATGCCGTACACGGTAATTTGAGAGGCAACCAAAGAGGGGCGGCCATAGTCGGGACATTAGACAATGTAGATATAGATGTACCCGGCCGCTATGTCGGTTATTTTATGGGCGACATCCGTACCACGGGAAATATTTACGGTACAGTACTGACACCCTCGGCTTCCCGTTCCGCCTTGATGGGGCGTTCGGCAGTGATGCCCCTGTCGGCGGAAAGCGATGCAATGAACAGCATGTCTGTGGTTGAAAAACTTTCTCAGTTGACCGCCGTACAATACAACCTGTCCGAACCACAGGCGGCGCAGGCTTTTGCGGCATCGGGCGAT
>ENA-OPBE01002963-OPBE01002963.1-human-gut-metagenome-genome-assembly--contig:-NODE-2963-length-11913-cov-1.641255_pt1 | contig 11913 bp, 9 predicted proteins | sample MGYA00241066_ERZ501448 | MGnify/ENA primary metagenome ERZ501448 (study PRJEB25962, sample SAMEA2042585) | human gut metagenome | biome: human gut; feature: human-associated habitat; material: faeces...
CACAGTTTGCCAATTTCCCATTACTGTCAATTGATAGCTTTTGTTTCACTAGCATATTCGTCTTTGCTTTTTCTTCTGCTTTTCGAATCTTTGCAGATTTTTCTGCACATGCCAACACTTTCTTTAATGTATCTAAATTCTTATCAAAATATAAAACAAGTTCTTCTCCTGCAATCTCTCCAACTGCTTTGGCTGCATCTGGATTATCAAGTTTTGTCTTCGTTTGTCCTTCAAATCTTGGCTCAGGATGTTTTACAGAAACAATCGCTGTCATACCATTTCTTACATCTGTTCCCGTAAAGTTTGCATCTTTCTCTTTTAAAACGCCTATCTCCCTCGCATACTGATTCATGATCGTTGTGAATTTCGTTTTAAATCCAGTGATATGTGTTCCACCTTCGATCGTATAGATATTATTACAAAAGCCAAGAATATTTTCTCCAAAATCTTCTGTATACTGAAAAGCCACCTCTGCTTCAATTCCATCAACCATACGTTTAAAATAAACTGGTTCATGAAGCATTTGCTTTCCTTCATTTAATTTTTTTACATATGCACAGATTCCCTCTGGCTCATGATAATCAACTGTGGTTTCTTCACCTTCTCTTTGGTTAATATAATGAATCGTAAGGTTTGGATTCAGATATGCTGTCTCATGCAAACGGTTTCTTACCATCGCTGCTTTAAAATATGTTTTATCAAAAATTTCTGGATCCGGAAGAAACTGTACCTTTGTTCCTGTATCAGACTTTCGACATGTTCCAATCACTTCAAGCGGTGTTATGATTTTTCCTCTTTCATACTTTTGCTGATAAATCTTTCCGCCTTGTCTGACAGTCACTGTAAGCCATGTAGATAATGCATTTACCACAGATGCACCTACTCCATGAAGGCCTCCTGATATCTTATATCCTCCATCTCCAAACTTACCACCCGCATGCAGCATAGTAAATACCATCTCAACTGCTGTCTTTCCTGTTCTTTCATTGATTCCAACTGGAATTCCTCGTCCATTATCTATGATCGTTGCAGTCCCATCATTATTTAATGAAACTGTGATCTCATTACAATATCCTGCAAGAAATTCATCCACTGAATTATCTACGATTTCATATATTAAATGATTTAGTCCCTTTGTAGATACACTTCCGATATACATTCCAGGACGTTTTCTGACAGCTTCCAATCCTTCCAGAACTGAAATACTATTAGCATCATATGTTTTACTTGCCATAAATACAAAACACTCCTTTTCATCTTTCGGTTATTTAGTTTAACACACAACTTTTTGTTACGCAAACGCAAATCTTAGATACCTTTGAGCAGCTTTCGACAATGATTGACTTTATCTGGCAAAATCCATATAATATTAAATATACAAATAAACAGAAAGGATAAAGAGTATGAAACGTAGGATTTACAGACAAATCCTGTCCGGTGTATTAGGTATCTTGTTATTATTATCTCTTGCCGGATGCGGACAAACCAATGCGATTGCAAAACCAGACAAGACAATGGAGGCCTTTTATGATCTGATCATCAGGCAAGACACCTCTGCTATGACTGATCTTGGAATTGATTCTAAGGAATCAAAGGAAACTTTAAAAACCTATCAGTCCTCTATGGTATCTACAATCCAGAAAAGTTTTAAAGATGCTGGAGTTGCGATCACAAAATCACAGGCAAAAGACATTTTTAAAGCAATCAGCAAGAAACTGGTTTCTTTGGAATATAAAGTTTCTGTCGTTAAGAAAAATGACAAAGAATCAACTGTAAAAGTTTCCAGCCAATATATTAATTACCTTGATATTTTCAAGCAGGCAAAACAAACAACTTTAGATGAGTTAAAGCCTCTGCATATTGAGAAGTTATCTGATGCTAAAAAACAACTGGTATCAAATGTAATCGATAGTTTTAATTCAGCTCCTGTTTCCAATGATATGCACGATAAGACATTCACTTTGAATCTTCAAAAGATCAAAAGCGGTAAAAATACAATTCGTATTTTCTTCCCAGAAAAATATGAAGAAGTTGGAAGCAAGTTGACCGAGATCGTTACAAATCAATAATATTAAGAAAAAGGTTAGCACAATTTTATCGCTAACCTTTTTCTTATCTCTCTTTATAATTCGTCCTCTTCCATCATCTTCTTTAATTGAACTCTCGCCTCACTGCATCGTATTTTTACCGTTCGTTCTGAAATCTTAAATATGTCTGCAATCTCTTTGCATTTTAAGCCATAAACATACCGAAATAATAATGTATCTCGATGACGTCTTTTCATTCGAGAAAGATTATATTTTAATGAATCCAAATCTATCATCTGAAGATAGTTATCTCTCGGATCTTCAATAAAATCACCTTCCGTCCCATCGTCATAAACAAGACTTTCATGTTCATTATCTTTCTCTTCCTGAATAATATCATACGCTTCATGTTTTAGAACTGTAGACAAAAAATAAAACACTTCATCTCTCGGCACTTTTAAAATACCATCAGGATATGCCAACACTTTCGCAAATGCACTCTGTACAACATCTTCTGCAAAATCTTCATTTTCAACATATTTTCTTGCAATGAAAAACAACCTTTTTGAATATTCTGCATACAGTTCTTCAATATACTTGATATTTTTCTTTCCTATTGGTTTCCTCTTTCGAATTTCCATACAATATTTCTCTTTCGGTTTTTCTATTTATCATTTACTATCTCTCAATTATTATAAAGATATTATGTATATTAGTCAAACAATAGTTCTTCAAAGATTGCTTCTATATTCTCCTCTGAATATTCAATTTCTTTTGAATACATTTTAGCAATATCTAAAAGTTCAAAAGAACTATCGTATACCTTACAATACTTTGCCACAATTTCTATCATCAATACACTTAAAACTGCAAATTTTATTTTATCTATCAGATTATCATCTTCATATGCCTTAATAAAATGCCGATAAATAAAATAATACAATAATCGCTCTATATATTGATCATTTATATCTTGTTTCTTACACGTTTCAAATTCTTTTACCGATTTCCTAAGCAGACTCTGAAATGTTTCATCCATATAGTCAAGATTACTATAGAAATCAAACCAGTATTCCAAATAATCTTTCTGCCTCATCTTCAACATAAGATGTTGTGGTTTTATCTTCTTCTGATCAATCGGTACTGTAAGTTCTCCTGTATAATTTATTTCCTTTTGATATGCTGCTGTCAGATCAAAAATTTTATCAATCTTCTCATCCACACAATATTCTTTATTTTTCAGAATATTTAATAACAACATCTCTAGCTTCATTAATTCATTAACCCATTCATCATCTTCTTTTTCTGATTTCAAAACATCTTCTTCTATTTTCAAGTCTAAATCGTTTAAGATCAATCGAGCTGCTTCTTCACAAGCCAATCCAAGACCTGACTGCACAATATGTCCATATTCATTATGAAACCTTGGATGTTCAGTGCATATATCACATAAAGCCTCTTCCCCTAGCTGAATATATATATCACATAGATTATTCTCATTTAAAAAAGCACATCTTCCATCTTCATTCATATAAAACTTAGGTTCCTCTTCCTGAATAATTCCCTCATTCAAACGTTTTTTAAATGGAGTTGCAACTTTTTGATATTGTTCATATGATTGCCGATCAATCATAATATCCCATCCAATGCAACAATTGTCTTTACATTTTTGTGCAATGCATTGAAAATTTCTATAATAGCTTGGAATATATTGTTTCATATTTTCCTCCAAATTTTATGATACCCGAATCTGGTATTCCAATCTCATCCAGTCGGCAACTGCAGCAATAAATTCAGAGTTCGTTGGTCTTTCCTGCTGCTCAATCACAAAAGTTCCAAAAATTTCACCTAACAGTTGTTTGTTTCCTCTGATCCACACAATGTCAACCGCATGACGGATTGCTCTCTCAACGCTTCCTATCGTTGTCTTGTATTTCTTAGCAATATCCGGATAAAGTGATTTGGTAATATAATTAACACTGTTTGCATCTTCCATAGCCATTAAAATTCCACACTTTATATAACGGCATCCTTTGATATGTGCTGGAATCCCTAAATTTCTTACTAAAAGACTTATCTCTCTTCGAATATCATTTTTATTACCAATAGATGGTATTTCTTCTTTTTCTTTATGTATTTCTTTTTGAATCTTTGTATTTACAGAACGAATTCTTATCATCTGTGTAATTCTCTCTGCAAGAATCGCTGCTTGAAATGGCTTCATCATGCAGTAGTCAACTTTCAAATGTCTGATATACTCCATCAGATCTTGATTTTCCATCATTGTCAAGGCTATAAATGCCGGCACTTCATCTGGGCTCATCACTTCCCTGCACCTTTCAATAACCCCAAGCCCATCAAGTCCTGGTAACATCAGATCAACGATCACTAAATCTGGTTTTAGACTTATAATTCCAGAAAGTGCTTCTTCACCATTTTCTGCGATTGCTATTACATTATATTGCTTTTGCAGTTCTTCTTTTAATTGTTTGGATTCGTGTGGATAGCTATCAGCAATTAAAACATTGTATCTCTCATCCATATTTTCTCCTCCAAGCAATCTCCCTATTTTTGTTCTTCTACATCCTATCTACATCTTTTTAGGATGCATTGATATGATAATCTAATCTTAGCTTATCTGCAATCAGTGCTATAAATTCTGAATTTGTAGGTTTCCCCTTACCTGCACTGATCGTATACCCAAACATTTCTTCTAATAATTCCACTTTTCCACGACTCCATGCAACTTCGATCGCATGACGTATCGCTCTTTCGACGCTGCTTGATGTCGTTTTATATTTTTTAGCAATTGTCGGATATAAAAGTTTTGTGATGTAATTCATCATATTTATATCTTCAATTGCCATAATAATCCCTTCTCTTATATATTGATACCCCTTGATATGTGCCGGAATTCCAAGATCCCTGATAATTTTTGTCACATCTTGCTTCATATTAAATTCATAATCCAGAACCGTTCTTTGTTTTCTTATTTCTACACTTTGTAGTTTTTCCTTCTGACGGATCTTTTGATCCAACCCTTTAATCTTTGCCACTTGTTTGATCCTATGAATCAAAACCTCTTGTTTGAACGGCCGCATCATACAATAATCAATATCCATATGATTAATACATTCTATGAGTTTCTCTGTTCCTATAGAAGTCAATACAATAAAAACTGGAAGCTGTTCATATTCCATCTCTTCTCTGCATTTTTCAATAACACCAATTCCATCAATCTGTGGCAGCATAATATCAATTAGTACAACATCTGGTAATTGTCCTTTGATTTTCTCCACTGCTCTGACTCCGTCAAATGCAGTTCCTGCTACTTCAAAATCTGTTTGTAATCTAGACTCTAGGATCTCTGCCTCCGATACATCTCCATCTACAATCAAAATCTTTAACTTCTTTTCCATCTTTTTCAGCCTCCTGATCATGACAATGTCTATATCTACTGCCTATTTCCCTTGAGATATTATCTCATCTCCATATTCCAGACGTATCTTATCAGCGATCAATGCGATAAATTCTGAATTTGTAGGCTTTCCTTTACCTGCATGGATCGTATATCCAAATAACGCATCAATCATATCCATTTTTCCTCTTCCCCAGGCTACTTCTATTGCATGTCTGATTGCACGTTCTACCCTGCTTGGTGTTGTATCAAATTTCTCAGCAATCGATGGATACAGCTGCTTTGTGATAGAATTCAATATATCCATATCACATACTGCCATCATAATAGAATCTCTCAAATACTGATATCCTTTAATGTGAGCTGGAACTCCGATCTCGTGAATCATATTCGTTATAATGATCTCCAGCTGGTTCTCTGTTAATCCATGGATCTTCTCTGGTACAGAAACGAATGGTCTTTCAGGCACCTCTTGCTTTATTCTTGCCTGTTTGATCTGTTTAATGATCGTGCGTAAATCAAAAGGTTTCAAAATAAAATAGGATGCACCTAAATCCATAGCTTCTTCACAGACATTTTCCTGGCCCATTGCAGAAACCATAATAATGATTGGTCTTTTACTGAGATTTTCATTCTGCAAATGTTCCAATACCCCAATTCCATCAAGCTTTGGCATAATAATATCAAGTAACACTACATCCGGTTGTCTTTCCTTGATGATGCGCAACGCATCTTCTCCGTTATCAGCACTTGCAATTACTTCGATATCGCTTTCTTGTTCTAACAGTTCTGTCATCATCTCAACGGTTCTCTGGTTATCATCTGCAATAGCCACATTAATCTTGTTCATATCCAGTCCTCCCATTCTGTTTTTCTCTACATTTTTATTATATATTTTCTCTAAGTTTACAAACAACCCATATTTCTCCGCAAGTTTTGGTCGATTTCCAAAGGATTCGACATAATTCGACAAAATTAATTGTATTTTTTAAAATCGTTGTCATATTTTTTCTTTTGCACTTAGTATAACATGACTATAATCTTCTGTCACAAGAATTCCTGATTATTTCACTTTACTCCCTGCATGATCTTTGTAAACTTCTATCTTCTGATCAATCTGCTCTTTTAATTCTTCAACATGTGATATAATACCAACCAGCTTATTTCCTTCAAGTGATAATGAATGTATGATCTGTATTGCTTTGTTTAACGAATCTCCGTCAAGTGTTCCAAATCCCTCATCAATGAAGATTGTATCCACCATGATCCCGCCTTTTTTATTCTGGATCACGTCACTTAATCCCAACGCCAATGACAAAGCTGCTTTAAATGATTCTCCTCCTGAAAGAGACCGGATATTTCTTTTTTTCCCTGTCCATTCATCAAGAATTTCTAATTCAAGTCCAGAAGATCCCTTTTTATTGTCATTTTCTTCTTTTCTAAACAGATAATAACGTTGTTCACTCATGACAGCCAATCGCTGATTCGCAGCAGAAAGAATCCGATCAAAATACACCGACTGTACAAATCGTTCAAAAGAAACTTTGTTTTTTCCCTTTTGTTCCCCATTTGCTGTATCTGAAAGATCCTTTAACAATGTATAATTTTCTTCTGCTTCTTTATATTCCACAAGTTTTTTCCCCATAAGATCAGCCGTCTGTTTGTTTAAAAGAATCTGCTTATTTAATTGTTCAAGAACTTCTGTCTGTTTTTGAATCTGTTTTTGTTCTCTGTTTAATTTTAATTCAAACTTTTTAAGATCTATAAACTCTTCTTTGGATGACCTCATCTGCTCTAACCAGACTGTAAGTTCTTGAAGATTTTTCTCTTTTTCTTCCCTTGCTGCTATGATCTGGACTTCTTGTCTTTGAATTATTTCCCGCTTGTTCTTAATCTCATCTGCCGTTTCATGTGTTTTTGCAATCTCATCAAGCAATTGTTGTTTTGTTTCATTTGCCTCTTTAAGAGATTTATATAAAAGATTTTTTTTGATTTCAAAAATTCCTGCTCCTGCCTCTTTATATAAAATATCTTTCTCATGTATCTTTTCCAACAATTCATTTATTTTTTCATCATAAGATTTCTGCTTTTGTTTCGATTTTTCAATCTTGTCTCTCTGATCTGCAATTTTTTCTTTCTGTCTCTCTATGCACTCAAACGCTTTTTTAATCTTTTTATACTCTTTGATCGTTTCTTCGTATAATTGATCAATTTCTTCAAAATTTTCTGGTTCTTTTCCACTTTTTCGGCATAGATTTTCCCTTTGAGCCTCTACCAGCCCTTTTCTTTGTCTTACTTTTGAAAAAACCGTATTATACTCCTGATCAATCTCTTCTGTCTGTTCTCTGAGATTTTTTAACAATTCTTGCGTAATATCACTTTCTTTAAACTGTGCTACATTCGGATGTATTGTTGAACCACAGACAGGACATGGTTTTCCTTCTATTAACGTTCGTGCCAGAAGACCTGCCTGATTACAATCATACTGATCCTGCCAGTCAGATAAACGATCCTTTAATTTTCTGCGTTCCAGTCGAATTTTCTCATAAATTTTCATTTCCTTTTCATAAACTACAAGTTCTTTAAGATATTTTTCTTTGTCTTTACAAAGTTCCTTCAGCTGCTTTTCACGAACAGACATACGAAGTTCCTCTTTTTGAAGTTCATCATATCGTTTCTCTATTTCTTCTGTCTGACCTAAAAACTCTGCAATTGTTTTTTCTCTTTGCTGTTCTTTTTCTTTTTTCTGGTTTAATTCTTCTCTTTGATTTTCATATTGATATGATTCCTGTTTTTTTACCAGATTTTCCAATTCTTTATACTGCTTTGTCTGTTTTTCAATCTCTACCACACGGAGCTCTTTTTTATGTAATTTGGGGGCATCTTTCTGAATCTTATCATATTGTTTTTTTATCAGACGCTGCTGTCTTTTAGCTTCTTTTTCATCCTCTGAAAGTTCCTTGATCAATAATTTAAGCTTTTTAGCCTCCTCAGTTTTATCTTTCATTCGTGAATAAACAATCTTCTGCTCATTCCATATTTGTTCGTCTTTTTCTTTCTGCTCTCTTAAAACTTCATATTCTTTTTGTTTACGATCATGATACCTATTTACAATATCCAGAAATTCCGGAATCTGATGCTTCTGTTTATAATATTCTTTATATATCTTATATTCTGGCTCATCTTTTGGTATATAAACACTATCTTCCTGTTCTAATAACGTATCCTGAATATTGCTATATTCATATTTGCAAGAAAGATGACGCCGTTTAATTTTTTCCTGAAATTCGTATAAATAACCAGTACCAAAAATTTTACGAAATATCTCACTTCTTTCTTTTCCTTTGGCATAAAGCAGTTTTAAAAATTCTCCCTGTGCGATCATAGAAATCTGTTGATACTGTATCCGATCCATACCAAGAAGTTCTTCTACTTTGGCTGTCACCTGATAATTTCCTGTCTCAAGAATTTCTTCATCCTGATATAAAACTGCTTCTGGTGATTGACGTGTCATACCATCACCACGTTTACTTTTTCTCATATAAGATGGAATTCTTTCAATCTTATATTCTATATTTCTATGTGAAAACAAGAAAACAACTTTCGTTTCTACATCCTCTTTTGCAAAATCACTACGAAGCATATCCTGTTTTCTATAAGAACCACTTGGTTCCCCATACAAAGCAAAACAAATACCATCAAAAATAGTTGTTTTTCCAGCACCTGTTTCTCCAGAAATCAGGAAAATACCATCTTTGAACTTTGTAAAATCAATAATAGTTTCTCCAGCAAATGGTCCAAATGCTGACAATATCAATGTATGTGGTCTCATCGGATCACCTCCTCAAAAACTGATAACACCAGCTGTAATCTTTTCTCATCCAAATCAATATGATTTTGCATCTTATAAAACTGCTCAAATAATTCCGCTGGACTTTGATCTGAAATCTGATCTTCTTTGATCTGTGCACTTTCTAACTGTTTCATGTGTCTACGATTTTTGAAACTGATCTGCATAACATTTGGATAAATTGTTCTCACTTTTCCAATCGCATCTAAAATCTGTTCTTCATCTGTAAGAATTACATGCATATAATCTTCTTGCTTACCAATCTCACATTGTTTTTTTAATAATTCTTCTAATGAACATTCAATTTCTCTCATATCTCTCAAAGGTTTTAGTGGGTGAAATGACAAAGATATTTCTTTCTTTGCATCAATTGTAAGAATTGTTGCCTTCTTGTCCATATGAATCTCTGAAAATGAATACTTAAGAATCGATCCTGCATATCTAACCATTTCACGTCCCATCGCCTGTGGTTTATGAATATGTCCAAGTGCTACATAATCAAATGGATCAAAAATATGAAAATCAATATTATCAATTCCTCCAAGACTACTTGTTTCTGAGTCTGACAACTCTGGATTTTTCTTATTTGCAGTCACAAACTGATGGGATAACAAAATGTTTGTTTCTTCTTCATCTATCTTTGTGTGTTCAATCAGATATCGGAAACATTCCTCATATGAGTCTGTCTGCAGCTGAAATATATGGCTGATATAAGCAGATTTTACAAATGGCAACATATAAAAATTCACTGTGATTCCATTTTCTTTTACTGTGATCTTTTCTATTTCATTTTCAAATTGCGATGCAATATATAAATTAGAACGTGTAAATAAGCTCTTCCCAAATGATAAACGATCAATTGAATCGTGATTTCCGCTTATCATAAGTACTTTAATCGCCATTTTACTTAATTGATCTAAAAACTCATCAAGAAGATGTATTGCTTCGATCGTAGGGATTGATTTATCGTAAATATCTCCGCATAGTAAAACAATTCCTACACTTTCTTCTTTGATTAATGTTATGATCTGATCTAATATATACTTCTGATCTTCGATCATCGACATCTCATTCACTCTTTTTCCAAGATGTAAATCTGCCAGATGCAAAATCTTCATATCCCTCATCCTCCTATTTTTTATTTTTCTATTGTAACAAATTTATACTTAAAAAGCATCTTCTATTTTTTCATCTCATAAATCATTGTTTCCATCAAAATTGCATATCCTTTTGTCGGATCATCTACAAAAACATGGGTTACTGCACCAATCAATTTTCCATCCTGTATGATCGGACTTCCACTCATTCCTTGTATGATTCCATTTGTAAGATTTAACAACCGTTTATCTGTAACTTCAATTTCCATGCTTTTTAAAACATCTGTATCGGATGGAACAACTTTAGAAATTCTAATTTCATATTTCTTCATAGAGCCTGTAAGATTTGACAAAATATAAGCCTTCCCTTTCTTAACGTCTTGTCTGTATCCAATTTCATATGCTTTACTTTCCGTATCCGATACTGTTCCATAAATTCCTTTTTCTGTATTCTTTTTTATAGATCCTATAATATTTTCTTCTTTGTACTCGATACTTCCAACAATCTCTCCTGGTGTTCCTGATTTTCCCTTTTTGATAGAATAAATCTGTGGAGTTAATAAAAATCCGCCTTTGATCTTTAAAAGCTTTCCTGTATCCATATCATAAATTCCATGTCCTAAGCCTCCAAAAGAATCTTTTTTTATATATGTCATAGTTCCGATTCCTTGTGTATTATCCCTGATCCATGCCCCGATCTTATACATATGATCTGTCTTTGAAAACTCCGGCTTAATCTTAATCTTCAACACTTTTGATCTACGGCTGACTGTCAATGTAACAGAATTTCCATTACTTTGATTAATTTTTTCAATAAACTGCTTTTTCGACAAAACATCTGCTCCGTCTATCTTTTTAATATAATCCCCACGATACAATTTATTTTTGCTTGGTGCATGATCGACTCCATTTTCTCCAGTAAAACCATCGGTATCGATCACTAAAAGTCCATTTGTTTCAACATAAATTCCGACAACCTGTCCACTCGGGATAACTTTCTGTCCATCAACTACTTTTACCTTAATCTTTTTAAGCGGAATAGCCCCAAACAAACTAGTTTTCATCTCATACTGCCCACTGCTGCATTTCTGAAAAATAAAAGTTCTGTTTAGTTTAATCTTCTGGTTATTGATCGTCGCACTTGCTGGAATATTATAGCAAAGTGATATTTTTTCTCCTTTCTTGATATGAATCGTATTTGGCAATTGTGATTTACAATATTTGATATAAAACACTGTGATTGCAAATAAATTCAACATAAAAAGTATAATGAGAAGCTTACGGTAACTGTATTTTTTCATATTCTTCCTCCTAAAAAAGGACATATCGTAATTGATATATCCTTTTTATTATATGAAAATTACCGTTTTCATAATCAGTATAATTTTGTTTGATCTGCCAATGTTTTCATTTCTTTTGCATGTTCCATGGATGCTTCACTTCTCTGATCTCCACTGATCATTCTCGAAATTTCTTTCAATGATTCTTCTTTATTTAATTTGTAAATCATTGTTTGTGTAT
>ENA-OPBE01002965-OPBE01002965.1-human-gut-metagenome-genome-assembly--contig:-NODE-2965-length-11904-cov-2.098236_pt1 | contig 11904 bp, 10 predicted proteins | sample MGYA00241066_ERZ501448 | MGnify/ENA primary metagenome ERZ501448 (study PRJEB25962, sample SAMEA2042585) | human gut metagenome | biome: human gut; feature: human-associated habitat; material: faeces...
TCAGGGGTTCGAATCCCTTCGAGCGCACCATTATAGATCGGGATGTGGCTCAACTTGGTAGAGCACGTGGTTTGGGACCATGAGGTTGCAGGTTCAAATCCTGTCATCCCGACCATTTTAAAAATTAAACTCTTGGTAATCAAGAGTTTTTATTATGATTACTTTCTTTTTTTTTACATAAATGGTATACTTAAATTGACATAATCAAGGAGATAATAATGAAAAAATTAATTAGTCAGTTTTTTAAATTTGGAGTAGTTGGGGTAATTGCATTTATTGTCGATTATTTATCACTTTATCTGTTAACAGAATTTTTAAATGTATACTATTTAATATCCTCAATAATTTCTTTTTTACTTTCAATAATAGTTAATTATATTTTAAGTATCAAATGGGTTTTTGATATCAAAAAAAAGCAATCATTTAAGGATGTCATTATCTTTACACTTTTAAGTGCAATTGGGCTATTAATTAATTTACTTGTTATGTATTTGTCGGTAGAAGTGTTTAAAATTCATTATATGATTGGAAAATTAATAGCAACGTTTATTGTTATGATTTGGAATTTTGTAACAAGAAAAATGTTTCTTGAATAAATTGAGGTGAAATTAAATGAATAAATTAAATAAATTTATATCTTTAAATTTTAACAAAATAATAACTTTTATATTAATATTTAATCCAATAATAGATTTATTAAATTCCATTTTTATAAATAATCTACACCTTAATTTTACTTTTGGTGTTGTGGTAAGAATTATCTTTTTATTGTTTTTTATTTATTGTTTATTGAATTTAAAAGAAACAAATAAAAAAAATAAAATACTAATATTTATAATTGGACTTTATTTATTAATGTTTTTAGGTTTGGAATATTTTAATGATAGTACTATAATTTTTATTCAGGAATTAAAAATGAGTTTAAAGACATTTTATTTTCCAATTTGTTTGTTAACGCTATATACGTTTAAAGATAGAGTGAAAAATTTTGAACAACTTTTAGTTATAAGTATGTTTGAATATATTATTTTAATTTTTATTCCTTTGATTTTACACGTTGGCTTAAAAAGTTATGAAATAACAAAAGTAGGATCAAGTGGCTTTTTCATGTCAGCAAATGAAGTTAGTTGTATTATTGGAATTATAACCCCTTTATTTATTTATTTTATCTTAAATAATAAAAAAAATATCTTTTTTAAAGTTTTAAGTATAATCTTATATTTATATGTTATTGTAACCATTGGCACAAAAGTGCCTTTATTATCACTTTTTATTACATTAGTGCTATTTGCTTTATGGTATTTTATAAAATTAATAAAGAAAAAAGATTTTATAAAACTATTTTGTTTACTTTTAGTTTCAATAGTTTTTATAAGCTCATCATTTATAATTATTCCCAAAACTAATTTTTATAAAAATATTAAAATTCATATGAATTATCTTCACATAAAAAACGTATCAGATGTAGTAGATAATCCTGAAATAATTGATCATTTTATATTTAGTCAAAGAGTTAAATTTTATCGTGACAACAATAATATCTATAAAAAGGTTTCACCTTCTCAAAAGATATTTGGAATGGGTTATATAAGAGGACCAAAAAATAAAACTAAACTAATTGAAATGGATTATTATGATATATTTTATTCACATGGTATTTTAGGATTTATTATTTATTTTTATATTGTTATTGACATATTAATAAAAGTATTAAAAAATTTAAAAAATAATATGTCATTTAAAAAATATGCTAAAACAATTACTTTAATTTTGATCTTTGTTTTAACACTATTTTCAGGACATGTAATGACAGCCCCATCTGTTAGTTTATATGTTTCACTTATATTTATTTCATTATGTTCTAAAAAGAAAAATCTTTTATTTACAGCCTATGATTTAAATGTGGGCGGAATTGAAACCGCACTAATTAATTTGTTGAAAAGAATAAATTATGATAAATACAATATAACTTTGATTTTAGAAAAACAAGATGGTGTTTTATTAAAAGAAATTGATTCAAGAGTTAATGTTGTTGAATATAAAGTATCAAATCACAATAATGTCATAATTCGAAAAAGTTTTAATTTGCTAAAAAGAATTATATATATAATATTAAATAAAAATACTTTTGATTTTAGTTGTTGTTATGCGACATATTCAATGATGGGCGCAAAAGTATCAAGAATTTCTTCAGATAATAATTCTATTTATATACATGGAAATTATGTAAATGTTTATCCAAATAATGATGAATTTTTAGACTTTTTTAATAAAAGAAAAATAAATGAATTTAGAAAAATATTTTTTGTATCAAAAGAATCAATGCAAGATTTTCTATCAAAATTTCCAAATTTAGAATCCAAATGTGTAGTTGTTAATAATTTTGTAGATGAAGAAAAAATCAAAAAACTCGCAACTAAAAAAATAAATATAAAAAGGACAAAAACTATTTTATTTGTTTTAGTTGGTAGATTAGATGAATCATCAAAAAGAATAACTAGAGCTCTAGAAGTTATGAAAAATTTAAAAAAAGACTTTTCAGTTGAATTATGGATAGTAGGTGATGGACCAGATAAAAAGATCTATCAGGATTATATAATCAAAAATAAACTAGAGGAAAATGTAAAACTTTTAGGAATGCAAAAAAATCCTTTTCCATATATGAAAGAAGCAGATTATATACTATTAACATCAGAATATGAAGGATTTCCTGTTACATATATGGAAGCTGCTGTTTTAAATAAAAAAATAGTAACAACAATTGATGTATCTGATCAATTTATTAAAATTCCAAAAAAACTTGGATTTATAATATCTAAAGATACTAAAAAGATGCAAAAACAAATAAAAGAAATTATTTTAGATAATAAATTTAAATATCAAAAATTAGATATGAAACAAATGAATAGTGAAAAAATGAAAATGCTAGAAGAAATATTTGATGAGGTGGTATAATGCCAAAATATAGTATAATAATTCCAGTTTATAATACCGAAGCATATTTAAAAAAATGCTTAGATAGTATTATTAATCAAACATATAAGGATTTTGAAATTATTGTTGTCAATGATGGAACAAAAGATAATAGTCAAGATATTATTGATATGTATGTAGATAAATATGAATGCGTTAAAAGTATTGTTCAAGAAAATCAAGGATTAAGTGTTGCTCGTAATAATGGTATAAAAAAAGCTCGTGGTAAATATTTTTTAGTTTTAGATAGCGACGATTACTTTGAAAAAGGTCTTTTAGAAGAACTAAATAAAGAACTTGAAAAAAACGGAAATGTAGATTTAATGAGATTTCAAGTTAGAAATATATCTAAAAACACAATTGATTATCATGAAGAACCCTTTAATAATTTGAATGGAATAGAAGCTTTTAAGAGAATAGTGAAATATCATTATGTAGAAAACGCATGTTGCTATTTATATAATAGAGAATACTTTATTAAAAATAATTTTGAATATAAAAAAGGGGTTTATCATGAGGATTTTGGATTGACACCACTAGTTATAGAAAAAGCAAAATCAGTATCATCTATCGATTATATTGGATATGATTATGTAGAAAGAGAAAACAGTATCATGACAAATAAGTCTTATCAAAAAACAATAAAAAAAGTAAATGATTTTTATGAATGTTATCTTTATGTTAATGAACAAATAGATAGTTTTCCTGGAGATCATAGTACTTTAAAAAGTTATTTAGCTAATTCAATGTTGATGAAAATAACAGAACTAAATCATAAGGATTATAAAGTCTTTTTAAAAAAATTGAAAAAAGAAAATATTTTTGATAATTTATTAGTAGATACTTTTTCAAGAAAAATAAAAAAATTGATTATATCCATAAATCCAAAATTGTATTATAGGAGGTAAGATTTTTGAATAGTAAAAGAGATTATAGTATTGATTTTTTAAGAATTATATCATCTATTATGGTTATCGTTATTCATATTTGTTGTTATAAATGGTATGAATTATCTCCAGATAGTTTTTCATGGAAAACGTTTAATGTTTACGACAGTTTTGTTAGACCAGCCGTTCCTCTGTTTATTATGATAAGTGGTATATTTTTTCTTTCAAAGAAAATAACGATAAAACAAGTTTTAAAGAAGTATTCTTTAAGATTAGTAATAATATATATTTTTTGGTCTTTCATATATGCTTTGTTTTCAGTTAGAAAAGAAACATTTTCTTTCATATTAGTAAAACAAATTATAAAATCAACTATTGAAGGACCTTTTCACTTTTGGTTTATTCCGACAATTGTAGGATTATATCTTTTATCACCAATTTTAAAATTAATTGTTGATAAAATGAATGAAGATTTAAAAAAATATTTTGTGATTTTATTTATAGTATCTTCTTTTTTTGAAACATTAGGAAAAATGTCTTTTTTGCCAGGAATAACTTATATTACTTCTTTTGTAAATATTTTACCATTAAAACTTATTCTTCAATTTAGTAGTTATTTTATTTTAGGACATATCTTGTATAATTCAAATATTAAAATCAAAAATAAAAAATTGCTTTTTGGATATTTGATTAATGTAATTTTATGTTTTACCTTTACTTATTTAGTTTGTAAACATAATGGTGCGAACGATTCTAGTTTATATCAAGAATTTTCGATTTTTACATTATTAGAAGCAATATTTCTATTTCTTATATTTAAAAATATTAAAAATTCAACTTTTTTTGAAAAAGAAAAAAACATAAAAATAATTTCATTTTTATCATCTAAAACATTTGGTATATATATAATTCATTTTTTAATTCTTCAAATTGTTTTTGAATATATTATTCCATTTGATTTTATAAATACAATTATATTTGTTCCATTTATTACAATAATAGCTTTTATTTTTTCAATTTTAGCAGTTTTCTTGTTAGAAAAAATTAACATAATAAAAAAATATCTAATTTAGGAGGTAGAATATGGTAAGTATTATTATTCCTTGTTATAATGCTGAAAAAACAATTAAAAGATGCTTAGAAAGCGTAATTAGTCAAACATATAAAAATATTGAAATTGTTATTATTAATGATGGTTCTATTGATAAAACTGATTCAATTATAAAAAAATACATAAATGATAATAGAATAAAATATTATAATAGAAGCAATCATGGTATAGGAAAAACAAGAAATTTTGGAATAAAAGAAGCAACTGGAGAGTATATTACCTTTTTAGATAGCGATGATTATTTACCAAATGATGCTATTGATAATTTATATAAATTGGCTCAAAAAAATAAGTTAGACTTAGTAGTTAGTGATTATTATGTAGATAATAAAAATATAAAAAGTGAAAAAATAAAATCTTTTCCTATTACTAATGTTAAAAAAAATCCTAATTTAATTTTTGATATTAATTTAGCGCCTTGGAATAAATTATATAAAAAAGAATTTATTGAAAATATCAAATTTGAAGAAAATCTAAAATATGAAGATGCTCCATTTGTTATAGAAAGTATAATAAAGGCAAAAAGAATAGGAAAACTTGATAAAGAAACTTATTATTATGTTGTTAATCCAAATAGTGAAACAACAATTAGGGATGAAAGAATTTTTGACATATTTAAAATTTTAGATATTATTGGAAGGTTAGTAGAAAATAAAAAAGAATTAACTGAAGTTTATAAAACTTTATGTATTAGAATTATTTGTAATTATAATATACAACAAAGATATCAGAAAAAACTAAAGACAGCCAATCGTTTTATAAATAAAGGATTTTACTATATGAAAAAGGTAGATCCTAAATATAAACATAGTGTATATTTTAAAAATCGTAGTAAGAATAAAGCGTTGATAGAAAAAAATAAATTTTTAACAAAATTATATTGTTTTATTTATATTAGTTTAAGATAATAAAGCCTTGTGTTAATGTGGCTTTTTTTGATATAATATGTAGTGAATATAATGAAAAGGAAGTGTATAAATGAAAAGCAAGAATGCAATAGTAGTAAGTCATGTTAACAAAGATTTTAAACTATACTACGATAGAGCTAATACGTTGAAAGAAAAAATTTTGTTTTTCACAAAAGATAAAAGTAAAAATGATGTTTTACATATATTAAAAGATATTAATTTAACAATCAAAAAAGGAGAAAGTGTTGCTTTAATAGGAACAAATGGTAGTGGTAAGTCTACTTTATTAAAATTAATGACTAAAATCATATATCCTAATAAAGGAAAAATTTCAGTAAATGGAAAACTTACGTCTCTTTTAGAGTTAGGAGCTGGATTCCATCCTGATTTTTCTGGTAGAGAAAATATATATTTTAATTCAGCTATATTTGGGTTAACAAAAAAAGAAATAGATGCAAGACTTGAAGAAATAATTGAATTTTCAGAGCTTCAAGAATTTATAGATAATCCTGTTAGAACTTATTCTTCAGGAATGTATATGCGCCTTGCTTTTTCTATTGCTATAAATGTTGATGCAGATATTTTACTTATTGATGAAATTTTAGCCGTAGGAGATCAACATTTTCAAGAAAAATGTTTTAATAAATTAAGAGAATTGAAAAAAGTTGGAAAAACAATTGTTATTGTAACGCATAGTATGGGACAAGTTAAACAATTCTGTGATCGTGCAGTTTGGTTATACAAAGGAAAAATCAGAATGGATGGAAATGTTCCAGACGTATTGGAAGAATATATTAAGGTTTGTGGGTGATTAGATGAATTTGATGAAAGAACTTTATAATTATAGAGAATTATTAAAAACTAATATAAAAAAAGATATTAGAGGAAAATATAAGGGGTCTTGGTTAGGCGTTATTTGGACCTTTTTAAATCCTTTACTACAATTGTTAGTTTATTCTTTTGTTTTTCCTTTTATTTTAAGAATTAACGTTGAAAATTATACTATTTTTATGATTGTTGCTTTAATGCCATGGAACTTTTTTACAACGGCAGTTCAACAGGGATGTGGTTGTATAGTTGCCAATGAAGGAATATTGAAAAAAGTGTATTTTCCACGTGAAATTTTACCGGTTTCGATTGTTACTAGTACATTAGTTAATTTTCTTATAACTTGTATTATTATGTTTGTATTTATAATATTTGGTGGTGTTGGAGTTACTTGGCATGTATTGTTATTTCCACTTATTATTTTAATTCAATATATAATTACTTTAGCGCTTGTTTTTATCTTATCAGCTATTGTAGTTTTCGTAAGAGATGTTGATCATTTTGTCGGTATTGTATTGATGCTTGCTTTTTATGTAACACCAATCATTTATACTCCAGATATGTTACCTGCAAAATTTCAATGGGCTATAACTTTTAATCCTATTGCTCAATTAATAAATGCATATCGTGATATTTTATATTATCATCAATTACCTAATATGACTTCACTTGGAATTGTAGGATTAGTTAGTCTTGCTGCCTTAGGTCTTGGATATATGATATTTAAAAAATTAGAAAGAAATTTTGTTGAGGAGTTGTAGTATGGGAAAAAAATATATACATTATTGTTGGTTTGGAGATAAACCGCTACCAAAGTTAGCTAAAAAATGTATTAAAAGTTGGAAGAAATATTTACCAGATTATGAAATAATTAGATGGTCTGAAGAAAATGTTGATTTAGAGGAATGTCCATTTATAAAAGAAGCTTATGAAAACAAAAAATGGGCTTTTGTTGCAGATTATGCTAGAACTAAAGCAATATATGAATATGGTGGTATTTATTTTGATACTGATATGGAAGTTGTTAAGAATATAGATGAATTATTAAATACAGGTAATGGATTTCTTGGTGTTGAAGATTCTCATATGATTGCTTGTGGAGTATGGTATGAACCAAAAAAACATAGCTATTTGGCTACAGAAATGTTGAAATTTTATCGTTCACAAAGTTTTTTTGATATAGATAATATTTATTCGATTAGTATTCCAAGAATAATTAGTTCTATTTTAGATGATTATGATTCAACATTAGATGAAACACAAAAATTAAAACATAACGAAATAATTTATAGAAGAGATTATTTTTATCCTTACTCATATGATTTTCAAAACAATATTTTTACGGATGATACATGTATGATTCATTATTATGATGCAAGTTGGGTTCCAAAATGGGAACAACGTGAAAATAAAATTTATCGAACTTTAGGTAAAAAAAATGGATTAAGATTTATAAAAGGTTGTAGGTTCTTTAAAAAAATTGTGAGAAAATGTATTAGAATAATTTTGCATCCAGTAATTGTTTATAAAAGAAAAAAAGAAAAAATCACTAAACAGTACTTAGAGGGTTTAAACAAAACGTACAAAAATATCCAAAAATTTAATAATTGCAATTATGTTGCTTTTGTAAATCCAAATTGGATGGGTGTTAGAAATGCAACAAATGAACTTTTTGATAATGTGGTTTATTGTACTGAAATTTTTAGAAAAAAAGACATTAAAATGATCGGAAATTATATAATCAATAACAATATAAAAGAAGTTATTTTTAGTGGCTTTTGTATAGGATGGAAAGATTTATGTATTTATTTACATAAAAAAGGAATTATTTTAAAAACTTATTTTCATGGCAGCCATTCTCAAGTTACAGAACCTTATGGTTGGCAACGAAATATGGAAATTTTCAAATTACATAAAGAAGGAATTATTAATCAAATAGCAACGTGTAAGGAAAGCTTAGTTGATTTTTATAAAAATCAAGGTTGTGATATTGTTTTACTTAGAAATAGGGTATCTTTAAAACCAAAGAAAAACAAAAACTATCAAACAAAAAAAAGAATTGGAATATATGCTGCTAAAACAGAAGATTTTAGAAAAAACGTTTTTGATCAAATTGCAGCAGTTTCATTATTAAATGATAAAAAAATAATTATTGATATGGTTCCTATGACAAAACAGGCTATGACATTTTGTGATTTGCTTGGTTTAAAAATTGAAGGGTCAGAAAATCCTATTCCACGCGAAGATTTACTAAAAAGAATGGGAAAAAATGATATAAATTTATATGTTACTTTTTCTGAATGTGCTCCAATGTTACCAATAGAAAGCTTTTCTACTGGTGTTCCTTGTTTAACAGGAAATAATCATCATTATTTTAAAAACCACCAACTGGAAAAGTATCTTGTTGTTAATAATGAATCAAGTTCAATAGATATATCATTAAAAATAAAACAATGTTTAGAAAATAAAAATGAAATTATTAAGTTATATAATGAGTGGTATTTAAATAATGAAGCCCTTAGTAAAAAAGGCGTAGAGGAATATTTGAAAATTCAGGAGGTAAAAAATGAAAAATAAATATTTGTTGTTGATTTCAGAAGAAAACATTGAGTATTTAGAAAGCTTGAATTATTCATTTGATAAAAAAAATATAAAGATTGTTGAAAAAAATTTATCAAAAGAAAAGATAAAAGTTTTGGCAAAAGATTTAAATAAAAAATATAATAAAATTATCTTTTTTGATTATTCATATATTTTTTATGAATTGTTACCACTTTTAGAAAAAAAACTTAAGATTTGTTGGATTTTTAAATATTCTATTGCTTGTTTTTCTAACATTGATATATATAATTATTTTTTACAAATAATTGAGTATAAAAGCAGAAAATTGATAGATGAAATTTATGCTTTAGATTTTAATTTATATACAATTTTTAAATCAAATTATAAATTTAAATACTTAATGTTTGATATAAATCAAAAAAACAAAAAAGTAAAAATCTTAAATCAAATAGGTATTATAGGAATGGATTACGATGAAATTTCAAATTTTTACAATATGTTGAGTGCTTGTGCTTTTTATAGATTTGAAGAAGTCAAAGTTATGAATAATATGAACTCAACTATTGATTTTGGAAAAGATTTTGATTTGAATATTAAAAAATATGAATCGTATAATGAGATTTTAAGTGGAAATAAAGTTAATTTATATTGTCCTTTTTCAAATCTTAATACTCTAATTGTTTTAAAAAGCTTTGATATGGGAATCCCGTGTATTGTTAGTAATACTGATATGTTTGATGGTTGGGATTATTTAAAGGAACAAGTAGTTTTAAATAGTGATGATGATATAAATGAAATTGTTCAGAAAATAGAAATGGTCCAAAAAAACAAGAAACAAATATTAAAAGAATATGAAAAATATAGGAAGAATTATTCTGATAAATCATTAAAAACAATAAGTAAATTAATTAGGTGATAAAATGAAATATGGATTATTATATTATAAAGATACGGGTAATATTGGTGATGATATTCAATCTTATGCCGCCTCAAAATTTTTACCAAAAATAGATTATATGATAGATCGTGAAAATATAGAAATGTTCGCTCCGAACAAAAAAGAAAAAGTGGCTACAATAATGAATGCGTGGTATATTCATGATGGTTTTAATTTTAATATTTCACCATATATATATCCATTATATACATCAGTATTTTTTAAATATATTGAATACTATAAAGGTATAGAAGTTGGATCAGATTATTTAAATAGAAATGTTATTAAATCTTTAAAAAATTATGGTCCCGTTGGGTGCAGGGATAATCATACAAAAAAAATGTTAAATAAGCTTGGAGTAGAATCATATTTTTCTGGATGTTTAACGTTAACTTTGGATAAATTTTCTAGTGTGGAAAAGGGTAATTATATAGTTGTTAATGGTTTATCTAAAGACGAAATTAAGTACATTAAGAGTAAAACAAAAAGAAAAATTATTGAATTTAAGCAAGATGTTAAAAAGAAATCATTTTCTGATGAAACTTGGGAAGAAAGAAAAAAAAGAGTAGAAGATGTATTAAAACTTTATCAAGGGGCATATATGGTAATAACGACTAAACTACATTGTTCGTTACCTTGTTTGGCACTTGAAACTCCAGTTTTATTATTGTATGATACATCATGTCAAGAAAATAAAGACAGAATAGGTAGTTATCTTACATATTTAAATTATATAAATCGTAATGAATTGAAAAAAGTCAATATAGATTTTGACAAACCAAAGAAAAATAAAACTAAATATTTGGAATTAAGAAAAAAATTGATTGAACAGTGTAAAAACTTTGTTCAAACTAGTAAAGGCAAAAAGCATTCTGAATTATTACCAGAAATTGAGTATTATTTGGAATCAAAAAAAGATGAAAGAAATACTAGAAAAGTCGTTATAAAACATTTGAATTTATTACAAAATAAGTATTGTGTGGAAAAAAAAGACTATGAAGAAGAAATAAGACAATTAAAAAATAACATAGGAGATTTAAATTATAAGTATAGTGAATTGAGTAGGAAATATGATTTAGTAATTAATTCAAAAGGATGGAAAATATTAGAAAAATTGAGAAACTTTAAATTAAGAAAATAATATGAATATATATTATTTTTTTTATACAAGGATGTGCTTAATATGAAAAATTAAATTTAAAGTATTTATATTTAGGCACATACATGATATAATAGCATTAAATTTTAGATGTAAAGAAAATATAAATATTTTAGAGTATAAATGCAGTGGAGGGATGATTATGATTAATAACAAAATTAAATCTATATTTTTGTTAATTATTTTATCAATTTGTTGTAATTGCATAACTATCTCGGCGTTAGGATTACAAGAAATAGACGGAAAAAAATATTATTTTGAATCAGACGGAAAAATGCAAACAGGGTTTCAAGAAATAGAGGGGCGAACATATTTCTTTAGTCGATTAGGTGGAGCCATGCGAACAGGAATGTTTGCGATAGATGGTCCAACATATTATTTTGATGAAACAGGTGTAATGCAGACAGGATTACAAGAAATAGGTGGAAAGAAATATTATTTTGGATCAGATGGAAAAATGCAAACAGGATTTCAGGAAATAGAAGGGCGAACATATTTCTTTAGTCGATTAGGTGGAGCCATGCGAACAGGAATGTTTG
>ENA-OPBE01002969-OPBE01002969.1-human-gut-metagenome-genome-assembly--contig:-NODE-2969-length-11880-cov-5.950359_pt1 | contig 11880 bp, 11 predicted proteins | sample MGYA00241066_ERZ501448 | MGnify/ENA primary metagenome ERZ501448 (study PRJEB25962, sample SAMEA2042585) | human gut metagenome | biome: human gut; feature: human-associated habitat; material: faeces...
AACTTATGTCAGAACGTTTATGTTCTGGGAGCCGGAAAAATTATTGAGCATGGAACGATGGATAAACTCTTGTCAAGTCCGCAGACAGACTGGATGAAACAATTTTCCGCGTTGAGCCATAGGGAAAGTCGGGGTGAATGGAAATGGGAGAAATTGTAATCCAGAATGTAAATCAGGTATATCATAATGCGAATCAGGGAGATTTTAATGCGCTTTCGGACATCAACCTCCACCTTTGTAAAGGTGAAAGTCTTGCTATTGAGGGAGAAAGCGGATCGGGAAAAAGCACGCTGGCAAGACTTCTGATCGGCATTGAGAAACCAACTTCTGGCAAAATATTACTGGATGGTGAAGATATAACCTGTTGGAATTATCGAACATGGAAACAGCACCGTAAAAAAATACAGGCTGTTTTTCAGGATTCTTCCGGCACTTTAAATCCTGCCAGGTCCGCATACGCAAATGTGGAAGAAGCACTGGTGAACTTAACTGATAAGAAAAGAGCCGAAAGAAAAAAACATATTTTAGATTTGATGGATGCCGTACACATGGATTATAGGCTTTTGGAAACTCCTGTCCGTCAGCTTTCGGGCGGCGAACAGAGGCGGCTCTCTTTGCTTCGGGCGATTGCCGTGGAACCTGATTACTTAATCATGGATGAAGTGACCAGCGGGCTTGACCTGATTTCGGCGGATGCCGTACTTACTTTAGTAGAGAACTTTGTGAAGCTATCCGGCAGCTCCTGCATTTTCATTACGCATAGCAGAAAGGACGCAATGCGTATTGCAAATCGGATTATCATCATGCGGGAGGGACAGATCGCCGAGCAAGGCTATCTAATAGATCAATTATCAAACAAGAAAGGACAAGGATAACATGAAACAGATTTACAAGAAACTTCTCGCCGCTGCATTGGGCGTGAGTATGCTTCTGTCTATGGTCGGCTGTGGTCAGAATGATACCTCCGATCAGACGCAGACTGGCGGTGAAAACGAAGCGAAGGTACTGACGATCGTCACAGCAAAGGAACTGGACAACCTTACGACACTGACCATGAACAAGGAGAATAATATCGCCTGCGGTCTGGTCTATGAGACTTTGGTTGCCTACGAGGACGGGGAAATTGTTCCCGAACTGGCCGAGGAATGGGGATGGGATGAGACAAATACTGTCCTTACCTTTAAGCTCCGTCAGGATGTTGCTTTTACAGATGGAGCCGCTTTTAATGCGGAAAGCGTAAAGGAAATTCTGGACTTTGACCGTTCCAACCCTAATTTTAGCGGTATCAAGGGCATTTACAACATTGAAAGCGTAGAGGTTGTTGACGAATACACGGTGGCCGTTCATTATGCTGCCCCTTGCTTCTCTTATATCAATGACTTCTGCTTCCAGAATGTTGCTGGTATGATGTCCCCGAATGTGTTTGAAGCTGAAAACTTCCAGACATTCACAGATGTTGTCGGCACTGGTCCATACATCCGCGAAGAAATGATTTCCGGTGACTGCACCCGTTTTGTCAGAAATGAAAACTATTGGGGCGAAGCTCCTTACTATGATGAAGTTGTCATAAAGTATATCCCGGAGGCATCTTCCAGACTTCAGGCATTACAGACTGGTGAGGTTGACCTGATTTACGGTGCTGACCTTCTCAGCTATGATGACTATAATCAGGCTCTTTCTCTGGATGGGATCGAGGGCGCAATCAATGATGGAAATACCCTGACCCGGAACCTGGTTCTGAATGCGTCCAGCGAAATTTTGAGCGATCTTAAGGTTCGCCAGGCGATTGCATACGCTGTCAATAAGGAAGAAATCACCAAGGGCCTGACCTATGGATACGAAACTCCGGCCACCAGCCTGTTTGCACCCGGAGCGCCCTACACAGACATTACTTATAACAGCACATGGAGCTATGATCTGGATAAAGCAAATGCACTTCTGGATGAAGCTGGATGGGTGATGAATGAAAGCACTGGTATCCGTGAAAAAGATGGACAGCAGCTTTCCCTGAATTACACCTATTGGACTGATCTTTCTCTTGCACAGGACATGGCTCTTGCAATTAAGACCCAGCTTGCAGAGGTTGGTATTGACGTAACCACTACCGGCCAGGATCAGATGACCTGGTGGACCGAAGGCGTTGCAGGAAATTATGACATTACAACATGGAATACAGAAGGGTCTTATACTGAACCGCACAAGTTCCTGCAGGAATCCCTCGGTGCTGATCCTCATGCTATTTCCTTGCAGGCACTTGAGGATTTCCAGAGCTATTCGGATGCGGTAAATGCGTTCTCCACCTCTGCTGATCCCGAAGTGGTTCAGAGTGCGATTGCTACTGCACTGAATGTTTCCAACGACAATGTGATTGACCTTCCGATCTCCTATTCTAAGGATCTGGTTGTATATAATTCCTCCAAAATCGCCGGATATACTTTCTCCAGCGTGCCACAGTTCTTTGAGATCGATAACGTACAGCCTGCGGAATAAATATAATCCAATGTCTAAATGGAGGGTTTAACGCCCTATCAGAGTGGCAGAAAATAGCCGAATAGATATAATAGAGGTTGGTTAGAAGTGTTTAACCAACCTCTATTTTTATGAAAAGGAGCGTATGTGAAATGGACAAGAAAGATAATCCCATGTCCAGACTGATGGAACTTGCCGCTCCATATAAGGGTGAATATGTTCTTTCAGTGATTTTGGCAATCCTGGGTGTTGCCGCCGGATTGCTGCCGTTTTTTGCAGTTTCAAAAATTGTGATTCTCTTGATGGATGGAGAGACATCTGTGTCCGTCTATATGGAGTGGTGTCTGATTGCGGGAATTGGTTTCCTTGGGAAAGTATGCTTTGCAAATTTCTCTACTTTAGTTTCCCATACGGCCACTTTCGCAACTCTGGCGGAGATCCGCCTGAAACTAGCAGATAAACTTACCAGGGTTCCGATGGGCTATATGATTAACACCCCATCGGGAGAATTAAAAAATGTCTTGGTAGATCGTGTGGAGGGAATGGAAACGACCCTTGCGCATTTAGTACCGGAGCTGACAGCGAATCTCTGTATTCCGATTTGTATTCTGATTTACCTACTGTTTTTGGATTGGAGAATGGCGCTGGCTGCATTGATTACCCTGCCGATTGGTATGTTGTGCTATAAGGGAATGGCAAATGGATATGAAGAAAAATTCCAGGGTCTTATTATGCGCGTGCGTAAAATGACCAGCACTGTGGTTGAGTATATCGGCGGAATAGAAGTCATTAAGGCGTTTAATCAGTCTGCTAATTCTTACCAGAAATATTCAGATGCCGTTGAAGATAATGCGGCCTATGCTGTGAACTGGATGAAAAGCGTGCAGCTTTACAAATCCATGCTTGTTACAATCTGGCCCAGTGTGTTAGTGTGTGTTCTTCCTATTGGCTGTGTCCTGTACCGGAACGGGAGCCTGAGCGTTCCGGCATTTGTTACCTGTATCGTGCTGTCATTGGGTATTATCACACCAATTTTAAATGCCATGAACTTTACGGACAGCATTTCTCAAATGAAATCAGTAGTCGGGGAATTGTGCGCCGTATTGGATGAAAAAGAACTGGATCGCCCGGAAACGCCGGTGTCTATTCATTCTTCCAATATTGTGTTAGAAAACGTCAGCTTTTCGTATGAAAGCGAAAAGCCGTTGCTAAAAAATATCAACCTTTCTATTCCAGAAAACAGCATTACCGCTTTTGTCGGTCCCAGTGGCGGCGGCAAGTCTACCATTACGAAGCTGATTGCGGGATTTTGGGATGTAACAAACGGAACTGTCAAGTTAGACGGAACAGATATTCGCAAAATTCCGTTGTCACAGCTTATGGATAACATCGCTTATATTTCACAGGACAACTATCTTTTTGACGAAACTGTTTTAGAAAATATCCGTATGGGAAAACCATCCGCAACGGATGAAGAAGTATATCAGGCTGCCAGAGATTGTGGCTGCTATGATTTCATTCTGAATCTGGAAAATGGATTCCATACAGTTGTCGGAGGTGCAGGAGGTCACTTGTCGGGCGGTGAGCGCCAGAGAATTGCGATTGCCCGCGCTGTACTGAAAAATGCGCCGATTGTTATTCTTGACGAGGCAACCGCTTACATTGACGCCGAGAATGAAGCCTTAATTCAAGAGGCAATGGCAAAAGTGATTGCCGGGAAAACCGTTCTGATGATTGCGCACCGTCTTTCTACGATTACCGATGCAGATAAAATTGTTGTCATAAAAGATGGGCAGATTATTGACGAAGGAACACATGAAAACTTATTGACTTCCTGTACGCTCTATCAGGAAATGTGGAAAGCGCACATGGACACAAAAGATGTGGCGTAGGAGGTGCGAAGATGATAAAGACATTAAGCAAGATTTATCAGTTTTCAGGGAAAATGCAGGGGACAATGAAAAAAGCTATCCTTTTTTCTGTCCTGCACTCCCTTTTTGATATGATGTCCTTTGGAGCATTAGCCATGGTTTTTTCGGGTTTAACAGACGGTTTTACTACGTCTATGATCTGGATGATATTTGGAATCACCCTGGCAAGTATGCTGCTTAAAATTTATTGCAGCTACATTTCAGATTTCGGCAAGGTGCAAATTGGATATTTTATGTGCGCGGAGAAACGGATTCATATTGGAGATCGCATGAAATATATGCCGATGGGGTATTTCAACGATCACAATTTGGGGAATTTGACTTCTGTCGTCACTACGACTATGGGCGATATTGAAAATAATGCGTCCATGGTGCTAACCAACATATTAGGCGGCTATATCCATGCAGCGATTATTACTATTGTTATGCTCTGTATCGACTGGCGGATCGGACTGACGATTTTGTGCGGGATTCTGCTTTTTACATGGTGCATCGGCCGGTTACAGAAAAAATCGGAAACGGTTTCGCCACAAAGACAGCAGGCCCAGGAGGCCCTCGTTTCTAATGTGCTGGAATACGTTCAAGGGATGCTGATTGTAAAATCCTTTAATCTCGGTCAAAATTCCAATAGCAAAATGAGACAGGCAATTCTGGACAGCAAGGATAAAAATCTGAAATTAGAGCGTACATTTGTCCCTTACAATATGCTGCAACAAATCATTCTCTACGGAACAAGTATTCTTGTTATAGTGGAGGGGTTGTACTTTTACCTGAATGGAACGATGGCGCTTTCCATTTGCCTGCTTATGACAGTAGCATCATTTATGCTCTTTAGTCAGCTTCAGTCAGCCGGAAATACTTCCGCACTCCTGCGGTTACTGGATGTTTCGATTGACAAAGTAAACGAAATTGACAAAACTCCCGTCATGGACGAACATGGTAAACCCGTAAAGCCTGAAAATTACAATATTGTTTTTGATGATGTTTCTTTTTCTTATGGCGAACACCAGGTTCTGGATCATGTGAGCCTGACTATACCCGAAAGAACCGTAACGGCTATCGTCGGTCCGTCCGGTGCCGGAAAAAGTACGCTTTGTAACCTGATCGCCCGGTTTTGGGATGTTGACGGAGGAAAAATTACAATCGGCGGTGTAGATGTGCGGGATTACACACTGGACAGTCTGCTCACCAATATCAGTGAGGTATTCCAGAAGGTATATCTTTTTGCTGATACCATAGAAAATAATATCAAATTCGGCAATCCAGCGGCTTCCCATAACGAAGTTGTAAAAGCAGCTCAAAAGGCGTGCTGCCATGATTTTATTATGAGTCTGCCTGATGGCTACGACACCGTTATTGGTGAGGGAGGCGCTACATTGTCCGGCGGTGAAAAACAACGGATTTCGATTGCCAGAGCAATCTTGAAAGACGCTCCTATCATCATTTTAGACGAAGCTACATCAAGTGTTGATCCAGAGAATGAAAATCTTCTGATGGGCGCTATTTCAGAGCTGACGAAGAATAAAACGGTTATTATGATAGCTCATCGGCTAAAAACAGTCAGAAATGCGGATCAGATTTTTGTATTGTCAGGTGGCCACATCGTTCAAACGGGCAAACATGAGAATTTGATAAGGCAGCCTGGCATTTATGCAGATTTCATTGGTATTCGCAAGAAAGCGATTGGATGGAAATTAAAATAGCCATGGGAAGGAGGCGGCAATGAAATTATATGCGTCGGGCGAGGACTATTTAGAAGCTATACTGATGCTGCAAAAGAAAAATGGTATGGTACGTTCTATTGACCTTGCCCGGCACATGGAGGTTTCTAAACCCAGCGTTAGTCATGCGATCAAAACCTTGCGTGAGGGCGGATTTCTCACAATGGACGAGGATTATTGCCTGCATTTAACCGAAGTGGGACGTGAGGTTGCCGAGAAAATCTATGAGCGGCATCGATTTTTTACAGAGCAGCTTGTGGCCGCTGGCGTTGATCTGGAAACGGCAGAACAGGAGGCTTGCCGGATCGAACACGCCATCAGTGATACATCTTTCCGAAAGCTGAAGGAGAAAGTACAAGGAACCGATTAGCGCACATCGGTTCCGCTCTGCATAATAAGTTATCTGCCCCGTCCGGGGAAAGAAAAAAACCGTTGACTGGGGCAGATAATTTCGTGCGCTATTTTAAGGTTTAAACTCAATCGGCGGTTTTGAAGGACAATTTCAGAGCCGCCGTTTCTTTGCGTTTACACAAACCTATGACGACTTGCAGGGACACGGTAGCCGATTGGAGGTTATTTTGCCGTGTCTCGTTTGCTTTTTCAAAGCTCACATGATCTACATCAGTTAAAAAAAGCATTGCTCCTCCTCCGGGCAAGTATAACATTGCATCGGCATTATCGTTCCATGTAATTCAGTATAATAATGGCTGTTCTTGGCGCGCCAGTTTTCCCTCACGGAAATCTGGCGTTTTTTGTTGCCATTTTTTCGGAGATGACCCGGTTGTCTGCCGGTGTCGGTCTCCGCCTCCATTCGATTCACCCGTCAATCACCCGTGAATCGAAATGGAGGTACATAATGAAGAAAATTAACCTTCGGGAACTTTATCCTGATGTTTATACAACAGACTTTTTTGTAGATGTGACAGAGGAAGTAATGGAGACTATTCGAGCAGCTGAACGTGCGGAGGCTGCGTATGAGCGAAAGATGTATCGTTATAAAGCACAGTATTCTCTGGATTGCGAGAATGGCATTGAAAATGCGGTGCTGTTGAAGCCGCAGACACCGGAGATGCTTCTGGAGGAAAAACAGTTTCAGGAGCAGGTCTATGCCGCTGTGATGAAGCTGCCGGAGAAACAGGCAAAGAGGATTTATGCCCGATACTATCTGGGAATGACGGTAAATGAAATTGCCGAAGTAGAAGGTGTAGACCCAAGCCGTGTCCGAGACAGTATCCGCCGTGGATTAAAGCAGCTTGTAAAATATTTTTGATAAAATTTCATTTGATGCGCCTGTTTTTTGCCTTTTTTGTCAGTGTTAATAAGAAGGACAAGTTTTCCTCCTTCATCAGTACATATGGCACAGTTATGAAAAGAGGTGTCCTATATTATAGGACCAGAATCAAAGACGCGAATGGTAAGCTCGTAGCTATCTACGCAAAAACACCTGAAGAACTATACAACAAAGAAACGCTTGCGTTGGAACAGATTGAGAATGCCACTTTTCATCGGAAAACGCCCACAGTTGCAGAGTATTGTGAAAAGTGGCTGCTGATGCAGTCGGTTCATGTACGAGCTACTACTTTGACGGATTACACCTCAAAGGTCAGGCGGCATATTATAGCGGAATTGGGAGATAAACGGATGGGCGAGGTTAGCCTGGATGATATTCAGCTTGCCCTTGTTCCGGTTTCCAAAAAATCTGCATCGGTTTATAAATCTGTGGTAATCCTTTACAAATCTATCTTTCGCGCAGCGATGGAAAGCAGGATTATTGACCACAACCCAACGATTTATCTGACAACAAAAGGTGGCGGTGTTCCACAAGAGGATCGTCAGGCTTTGACAGATGAACAGGTGGAGCGCCTTTTGGATGCTATCCGAGATTTGCCGCCTTATGTCTTTGTCATGATTGGTTTATATGCAGGGCTACGCCGGGAAGAAATTCTTGCTCTGCAATGGGATTCAGTATATCTGGATACAGATACTCCATATCTGACGGTAAGACGGGCATGGCACACCGAACATAACAGACCGGTGATTTCGGATGAATTGAAAACCAAGGCTGCGGAGAGAAATATCCCTCTTCCTGTTTGCTTGGCTGAGTGTTTGAAAGCAGCAAAGGAAACTTCGACTTCGGAGTATGTGGTTTCAAACCGGGATGGCGAACCGCTGTCCTACACGCAGTTTAAGCGACTTTGGCAGTATATTGTTACGAGGACAGTCAAGGAGCGGAGCTATTATCGGTATGAAGATGGAAAAAGAGTAAAGCATACTGTCACACCTGTCTTGGGAGAAAAGGCTGCTCATAACGGAAAAGTGGTTTACAGTCTGGACTTTGAAGTAACACCCCATCAGCTGCGGCATACTTACATTACCAATCTCATTCATGCATCGGTAGATCCCAAAACGGTTCAATACCTGGCAGGCCATGAAAGCAGCAAGATTACCATGGACATTTATGCAAAGGTTAAGTACAACAGACCAGATGAGCTGGTCAGATCAATGAACTGTGCGTTTGCAAGCTGGGATGCAGCACAGTAATAACAAACAGGAAATGAAGTAGGAGCGAGGCAAGGATGTCTCGCTCTTTGTTTTACCTCAGCCGTATCTTTGATTAAATCGAGGCTTTCTGATAAAAAGAGAGTGTAGATACGGAGACTACACATTATCAAGAAAAGGACGATCAAAGATGGCAAAAAAGAAAACACAGATCCCGAAATACGGGACCATTACATTGAAAGGAATCCAGTATTACAGAACCAGGATTACGGATGCAGATGGCAAAGAGTTGAGTTTGTATGCCGCAACTTGTGAAGAATTGTATGAGAAGCAGTTAGAGGCCCGGAAGCAGGTGGAAGAAATTATCTTTCACCGGCAGCACCCGACAGTAGCCGAGTATGGAGAGAAGTGGCTGCTGATGCAGTCGGCAAAGGTGTCTGCGTCTACACTCAGAGGTTATACGAGGGATATGACAAACTATATCATAAAACCTCTGGGAGAGATGTATATGGAAGAAGTGACCGCTGACGATATTCGGCTGGCGCTTGTTCCATTGTCAAAGAAATCGGAAGGCTTATACAATAAGGTCAATATGCTACTCAAGTGCATTTTTTATGCGGCAGAGAGAAACCAAATTCTTGAACACAATCCCTGTGCGGGAATATCCGGTAAAGGCGGAAAACCGACAAAAAAGAAGGAGGCATTGACAGATCAGCAGGTAGCCGTGCTTCTGGATACAGTCAAGGGACTTCCTCCATATTTGTTTATTATGCTCGGTTTGTATTCTGGTCTGCGTCGGGAAGAAATTCTTGCACTGCAATGGGATTGTGTATTTCTGGACGAGGATACACCTTATCTATCGGTGAGGCGGGCATGGCGTACAGAGCATAACAGACCCGTGATTTCTACGGTGCTAAAGACTCCGGCGGCAAAAAGGGATATTCCGATACCGAAGTGTTTGGTGGATTGTCTGAGAGAAACGAAAGATAATTCCATATCAGATTATGTGATTGCTGACAGCAAAGGGGAGCCGCTGGCTGCTTCGCAGTTTCAAAGAGTGTGGCAGTATGTCGTTGTCCGCTCCACTAAGCCCCGGAACTATTATAAGTATGTGAATGGGCAGAGCATCAAATACACGGTTACCCCAACGCTGGGCATGACCCAGAAAAATCAACCCAAAATCAGATATACGTTGGACTTTGATGTAACCCCGCATCAGCTGCGGCACACTTACATTACCAATCTTCTCTATGCTGGTGTTGATCCAAAGACCGTCCAATACCTTGCCGGACACGAAAACAGCAAAACAACTATGGACATCTATGCAAAAGTGAAGTACAATAAACCGGAGGAGCTGTTTGGGGTAGTAAATGGTGCGTTTCATCAGGCTATTGCTGAATGAAAAAAGGCCGTTTTTTATGGTCCGCACACCGGATAACTGAGAGGCAGAAAGCCGGAAAAGCCCGGAGTATCAAGGGAAAACAGCTCAAAAACTCGCGCAGTACGGCCTCAAAGCCGCCCGTCGCGCGCCTCAGTTCTCCAAGCGCTAATTTGCTGAAAATCCCCGAAACTCAAGGGTCTCGGGGATTTTTTCTTTGTGAGGATATGTCTCTTTTTGCCGCTGAAGGCCGTAAAGGTTTGGGGTTACTTAGAGGTTTTTTGAGGTTACCGAGTTGCTTTCAGGTTACTAATGAGGTTACTAGGAGAGTATTTAGTAAATCGAAGATGCAGCATAAAGAAGGACGCATTCTTTCGAATGCGTCCTTCTTTATGCCAAAATAGAAAAGGGAAAGGCCGTCAGCCTTTCCCTTTTTTTGCTTTAACGGCAATATTTTTCAATATAAGCGTTCTGGCACTTGATGATGATCTTGATGGCTTCCTCGCGGCCGAGGACGTCGCTGACGACGGTCTCCTTGCCCTCCAGGCTCTTGTAGACGCGGAAGAAGTGGCGGATTTCGCTTGCCACATGGTTCGGCAGCTCCGAGATGTCCTGATAGGTGTTGTAGGTCGGATCCTGGAAGGGAATGGCAATGATCTTTTCATCGAGACTGCCGCTGTCCTCCATCGAAATAACGCCGATGGGGTAGCACTCCACGAGGCTCAGCGGGCGGATGCATTCAGAGCAGAGAACCAGAACGTCCAGCGGGTCGCCGTCGTCCGCCCAGGTGCGGGGGATGAAGCCGTAGTTGGCGGGATAGTGAGTCGAGGTGTAGAGAATTCGGTCGAGACGCAGCGCGCCGGTCTCTTTATCCATCTCGTACTTGTTTTTCGAGCCCTTCTCGATCTCGATGACCGCGAAAAAGTCCTCAGGGCGCACGCGCGCCGGTGCAATATCATGCCAAAGATTCATAATAGTTCTCCCTTCGTGAGAAATGGTATTGAGAAAACGCGCAGAAGTACGCTTCTGCGCGCTTTCGCTGACAAAAATTATTTGCTCAGTGCCTCGTCGATGCTCTTCGCGCCGAGCTTGCCGGCGCCCATGGCGAGGATGACGGTGGCAGCGCCCGTGACGGCGTCGCCGCCGGCGTAGACGTTCTGATGAGAGGTGAGACCGGCCTCGTTCACGACGATGCCGCCCTTGCGGTTGACCTCAAGACCAGGGGTGGTGTTCTTGATGAGCGGGTTCGGCGTGGTGCCAAGCGACATGATGACGCAGTCGACCGGCAGATCGTGTTCGCTGCCGACCTTTTCGATCGGGCGGCGGCGGCCGGAGGCGTCAGGCTCGCCCAGCTCCATCTCCACGCAGGTCATGGAGGAGACATAGCCCTTCTCGTCGCCGTTGATCTTGACGGGGTTATTGAGCGTCTTGAAGACGATGCCCTCTTCGATGGCATGCTCGACCTCTTCGTGACGGGCGGGGAGCTCTTCCATGCCGCGGCGGTAGACGACGTACACGTCCGCGCCCAGGCGCTTGGAGCAGCGCGCGGCGTCCATGGCGACGTTGCCGCCGCCGACGACGGCGACTTTCTTGCCCTGAAGCGGCATGATGGGCGTGTCGGAGCCGTCCTTATAAGCCTTCATCAGGTTGATACGGGTCAGGAACTCGTTGGCAGAGTAAACGCCGCAGAGGTTCTCACCGGGGATGTGCATGAACATCGGAAGACCCGCGCCGGAGCCGATGAACACGGCCTCGAAGCCGTACTCGCTCATCAACTCGTCGATGGACACGACGCGGCCGATGACCATGTTCGTCTCGACCTTGACACCGAGGGCCTTCAGGCCGTCGACTTCCTTCTGCACGATGGCCTTGGGAAGTCTGA
>ENA-OPBE01002973-OPBE01002973.1-human-gut-metagenome-genome-assembly--contig:-NODE-2973-length-11867-cov-2.453860_pt1 | contig 11867 bp, 8 predicted proteins | sample MGYA00241066_ERZ501448 | MGnify/ENA primary metagenome ERZ501448 (study PRJEB25962, sample SAMEA2042585) | human gut metagenome | biome: human gut; feature: human-associated habitat; material: faeces...
TCAGACACTCCTTCGGGCATGTATTCATCAGAGACTTAACAAAATAAGAAATCACACAAAAACTCTGCGTTCTGCGGCAATTATCTTAGTTCGCTGTCGGCAGAACAAGTTCATTTGTTGGCTGCAAAATATCCTCTTTATTGCTGACATAATAAGCAATATGTAACCTGACAGCAGCTTCGGATGTGCGAAGCTTGTGTATTTCGATTATTATAGCACACATCTTTTTTTTTGACTATGTATTTATCATGGATCTTCGAACACTAATATGTTGAGTTGTCAGATTGTTCAAATTTTCCTTGCAAAAACTGTCGCAAATCATATGGAGTTGTGCTATACTGAATAAGATAGTGGGAAGATAGATTCTTAATGAAATGCATCGAGAAAGGTTTGGTGATTACAAATGCGGATAGCACTTGGACAACTGGACATGGTGTGGGAGAATGCAGATGCATCTATAGATAGAGCGGAGACGCTGATCAAGCAGGCAGCGGAAGCCGCGGCAGAATGCATTATATTTCCGGAGATGAGCTTTACTGGAGTCACTCTAAACACGGCAAAAGTGGCAGAAGATCCTAAGGATTCTCGCACAGTGCAGCGAATGAAAGAATTGGCAAAATCTTACAATCTTGCCATTGGCTTTGGATGGGCAGCAAGCCCGGAGGGAGAAGAAAAGCTTGTAACCAATCGCTTTACACTATTGGACAAAGAGGGAACGGTAGTCGGAGAATATAAAAAAATGCATCCGTTTACTTATGGGGGTGAATCGGATTGTTATGCCAAAGGAAATGAAATTGTTACTGTCCCGTTTTTGGGACGGAAGATAGCCCTGTTTATCTGTTATGATCTACGTTTTCCGGAGATCTTTCAGATCGCAGCACGGGAAGCGGATGTTTTGCTGGTGATCGCTAACTGGCCACAGATCAGGCGGGAACATTGGCAGACACTACTGCGGGCACGTGCAATCGAAACACAGTCTTATGTAGTCGGCGTGAATTGCGTGGGAATGCATGATGGCTGTGCGTATTCCGGAGACAGCATGGCAGTAGATTCGATCGGTAATATTTTAGGAATGCTGTCCGGCAGGGAAGGAATTCTTGTTTGTGATCTGGATGACAGAGCGTGGTCATTGCGTCACAAATTCAGCACTAGGGCAGATCGCAGAGAAGATCTGTACCGCACTTATTTTGCTTTAGATAATTAAAGTAAATGACATGGAGGAAGATATGAGACAATATGAAATAGCGATCCGCATTGCACAGGTGCATCATTTAGCGGAAGAAAGAAAATATAAGAAAGCATTGACGGTCATCCAGACGTTAGACATGCGTCAGGTTCGTAATATCAGTGACCTCAAGGTATTTGCGGAGGTGTACACCCGCACAGAGCAGTTTGAGGCGGCGAAGGCAACTTATCTGCGGATTTATAAAAAGTCTAGAACACGCCGTATTTTATATCGTTTGATCTATTTGGCGATACGCACCAATGAACTGGACGATGCAGAAAGCTATTATAAAGAATTTGTACGCATGAATCCAAATAATAGAGATGCTTTGATCTTACGGTACCGCATTGATAAAGCTGCGGGCGTGCCGATCAGTCAGTTGATCGACACATTAAAGAGTCTCAAAGAAGAAGAATACATAGAAGAGTGGGCATATGAGTTAGCGAAACTGTATCAGCAGGCGGGGCGCTACGAGGAATGTGCGGAAGAATGCGAAGATATTAAGTTATGGTTTGGTCAGGGCGAGATCGTAGAACGCGCCAAGCTTTTGCTGGAGCATATTGAAGAGAAAAATCCGCTGCCTTTTATGGATGATAAGGATTTTACGGTTAAGACCGAGAAACCAAATCCGGATGATACCGGATCACTTCCGGCGTTGAATGAATATTTGGAGGCGGGAAATGAACAGGAGATGAAATATCTTAAGAAAGTAGATCCTGCGAAGTTTGAGGAGACGATGGTTAAGACAATATCTGAGGAGGAGCAGGAAAGCGAGTCGGAGATGGACGAACAGTCTGCATCGACAGAGAGTACAGAGAAGTCAGCAGAAGAGGAATCTACAGATATATGGAAACCAGAGACTCCGGTGGAATCGGCTGCGACAGAAGAGGCGCAGGAAATCTTTTCGGATGCTCCGGTAGACGCAGAGCCGGAGAACATTGCAATGGAGACTGCGTCAGAGCCGGCTAAAGAACCACAAGAACCTAGGGCGGCACAGACAACGGTTACAGCCCAACCGGCAGACAATAAGTACAGCGCGATCAATCCTGCAGATTTTCCAAGGATTTCACAGTCAGGAACCGGGATCACACAGGACCTTGCGGCAGAGATCTCTGCTATTTATGAGGCGGAGCAAAATGAACAGTTAAAAGAAAAAGCAGTTGCTGTATACCAGGAATTGCCAAATAAAACAAATGAAGTATTTGAGCGTATGACAGAATCATCTGCGCAGACACCAACAAAAGAGTATGTTCCACTCTCTTCTCAGAACAAAGAAGTTACAGCAGAAGAGACAGATATGGCGCAGACGAATGTCATTCCGACCGTGGATGTACCGGAAGAACCGATGTTTCAGGAGACAGTGGTTATTCCACCGGAGGCAGAGAGAGAATCTTTACCGGAGCAGTCTGCAGAAGAAAATGTATCCGGCAGTGTAGAACAGCCGGTGAATGACGATGTCGTTGATGCAGCTTTCAACGGACAGACGGAACAGGATGCGGCAATGACTGCCGAGTCAGAAATTAACACATCAGAGGAAACACAAATACCAAACGAAGATGGTGATCCGCTGCCAGAGCAGCAGATCGCTGGCACAGAACAAACAGCGGAGGCGGTATTAATGGACGAATTAGAAAAAGAAGTACAGCAGCAGGACGCAGCGATCAGCCAGTCTTTGACCGGAGAAACGCTGCCGGAAAAGGATTTGCCAACGACACGTGCGTTACATCGTTCTTTTGCCGATATTTTGATCTTGATCGGAGGAGAACTGGATCCATCTCATTTTGTTTTGATGGGGGATGGAGAAGAACGTATTCTTGGAATATCCAAGAAAATAGCAATGGTTATGCGGGAAACCGGATATTTAAGTGCAGGACGTATCGCGCGTATTGATGCAGAACAGTTAAATAGTATGGATCTGATGCAGTTTAAGTCACAGCTCAAAGGAAACTGTCTGTTAGTTACCAGAGCGGCAGATCTGTTATTCCCAACGATCACGAAGATTTTCTCCATTATGGATGAATATTACGGTGACTTTGCAGTGATCTTATCGGATGAGGGAGCGACGTTGGATCAGTTATTCCGTTTTGTTCCGGCGTTGGCAAGAAGATTTAAATATATTATTGATATTTCACAATATACAGAGCAGGACTATCGATAAACAATCGTGGAAGTTAGACTTGACTGGATTTTGAAGTCAGGATATCAGATGCATGGAGGTTAAGTATGTCATATAAATATGAATCCGTTGTGAATGTGATCGGTCATATCAATCCGGATACTGATTCCGTTTGCTCAGCGATTGCATATGCGAATCTGAAGTCGCAGAGTACCGGAGAAAAATATATCCCGAAGAGAGCGGGACAGATCAATGCAGAAACGCAGTTTGTGTTGAAGCATTTTGGTGTGTCGGCACCCGACTATATGGGCGATGTCCGGACACAGGTTATTGATATTGATGTGCAGAGAGTGACTGGTGTTAGTCAGGAAATATCTTTGAAACGTGCATGGGAGTTGATGAAAACAGACACGCTGCAGACACTTCCGATCGTCGATGCTTCCCAAAAGCTGTTGGGGTTGATCACGATTGAAGATATTGCGAAATCCTACATGGATGTGTATGACAGCCGTATCATTTCAAAAGCAGGGACACCATTTCATAATATTGTAGAAACCTTAGATGGCGATATGATACACGGTGATATGGATGAGGAGATTACTTCCGGTAAGTGCCTGATTGCAGCTGCTAACCCGGATCTGATGGAAAGCTATATTGAAAAAGATGATATCGTCATATTGGGAAACCGTTATGAGTCACAGCTTTGTGCCATTGAGATGGGCGCAAAATGTATTATTGTCTGTGATGGAGCATTGGTTTCTTATACCATCAGCCGTCTTGCAGAAAGCAGGGGCTGTTATATTATCAAAACGCCTTATGATACGTTTACGGCATCACGTCTGATAAACCAGAGTATCCCAATCCGTTTCTTTATGAAGAGTGAAAATCTGATCACGTTTGGTCTGGGAGAATATTTGGATGATATTCGTGACACGATGGCGAAAAAGAGATACCGGGATTTCCCAATCTTAGATTGGAATGAGAATTATTTTGGTATGATTTCCCGTCGAAGTCTGCTCGGTGCGCGTAAGAAAAAGCTGATCTTAGTAGATCATAATGAGCTGACACAGGCAGTAGATGGCATGGAAGAGGCCGAGATTATCGAGATTATCGATCATCACCGTATTGGAAGTATTGAAACAATGGGACCGGTATTTTTCCGCAATCAGCCGTTAGGCTGTACGGCAACGATCATTTATCAAATGTACCGCGAGTCAGGTGTGGAACTCACAGAGAAGATTGCCGGGTTATTGTGCTCCGCAATCTTGTCCGATACGCTGATTTATCGTTCTCCGACCTGCACAGATACAGACCGCGAGGCGGCAGAGGCGCTGGCAGAGATTGCCGGCATTGATACGGAACAGTATGCGGCAGAAATGTTTGCAGCGGGCAGCAAATTATCTTCGAAATCTCCGGAAGAAATTTTCTATCAGGATTTCAAGAAATTTGTGGCAAATGACCTTGTCTTTGGGGTTGGACAGATCACTTCGATGGATCGTCAGGAACTTGTTGCAATCAAGGATAAATTGTTACCATATATGGAAAAGGCGCTTGCCAACCATGAGGTGGAGATGTTGTTCTTTATGCTGACCGACATTTTGCAGGGCACGACAGAGCTATTGTATCATGGCAATGGGGCAAGAGAATTGGCAGTGAAAGCATTTCATCTGCCTGAGGATACGAAGCAGATCATTTTGCAGGATACGGTTTCTCGCAAGAAGCAGATCATACCTGCGATGATGATCGCAGCACAGGAATAAAAGATAAAGCAGGGAGTATAAATATGTGTCCATTCCTTTGGCAGTAGATGAACGGATACATGGAGGATGAGTATGATAAAAATAGCATTATGTGATGACAATGAGGTGGAAAGAAGATTACTTCGTAAAATAGTAACGGCAGTTTTACAGGAACTACATCAGGAAGTGTTGATCGTGGAGTTTTCCTCAGGTGAAAAGTTACAGCGTAATTTTTCAAGAGGAGATTATGACCTGATCTTTTTGGATGTTTTTATGAAAGAGATGGACGGTATCGCTACCGGACGTGCGATTCGTAAAAAAGATGTCAAAGTGGAGATCATATTGGCAACCGGAAGTGATCAATATCTGCGGGAAGGCTATGAACTGCATGCGTTTGCATATCTGATGAAACCCTATGATGTTATGCAGGTACGTGCAACGATATGTGATTACTTTTCGAGAAATCAAGTCAGCACACATGATGAAGATATGGAGTTTTTGTGTTTCAGCGTTCAGCAGAAGAAATTCTGCATTAAACAGAGAGAAATTAGTGTGATAGAGTCGGAGGGGCGCGTGGTATATATTTATCATGGAGATGAAAAATATCGTGCGTATCAGCGGCTTAACACGATCGAGCAAAAACTCAATATGAAATATTTTTTACGCTGCAATCAAAGCTATATTATTAACGTGGAGCAGGTCGATGGCGTCATTGATTACGATTTTCATATGAAAAATGGCATGGTGATCCCGATCCGCAAACGCGATAAAAAAGATATTGTACAAAAATATTATCAGAAAAAAAGTGAACTGAACGATTGACAAAGTGAAAAGATAGTATTAAGATTACGAATACAAAGAAGTAAAAACGTTGATGAGACGAGTACATTTCATGCGTGATGACAGAGAGAGATGGGAATCGGCAGATGCCGAGGCGCTGGAACATCTTATCACAAAGAAATGGAAAACTACCTCGGAGTGACCCCAATCCGGTCCGGCTGACACCGTTATCGTCGAATGAGTTGCAGTGACAGAAGATGCTCACTGAACAAGGGTGGAACCGCGCTGATATTACGTCCCTTCTATAGAGATATAGAAGGGACTTTTTTATTTTATAGGAAACTGCTCGTTTCCTATAAAATAAAAAAGCTCTGCCCTTTCCGAACAATGCTTACAACTTCGCCGTCCGTGTGCTGCCTGACGGTGTAGTTATAATAACACGCAGCACAGAAAAGAGGAAAATCATGAAGATTACATTAAAAGATGGCTCTTTCAAAGAGTATGAGAGTGCAATGGCAGTCATTGATATTGCAAAAGATATCAGTGAAGGTCTGGCACGTGTTGCTTGTGTCGCAGAAGTAGATGGAAAGATCGTTGATCTTCGAACTACCGTAGATAAAGATTGTACCTTGAATATTTTAACCTTCGATTCTGAGGAAGGTAAGAAAGCATACCGTCATACCTGTGCACACGTTATGGCAGAGGCAGTAAAGCACTTGTATCCGAACGCAAAGCTGACGATCGGACCTGCGATCGACAATGGTTTTTATTATGATTTTGATATGCCAAGTCTGACAAGAGAAGACTTAGATGCGATCGAAAAAGAGATGAAGAAGATCATCAAAAAAGGCGATAAGCTGGAGTATTTTACATTGCCTAAGGATGAGGCGATCAAGCTGATGACAGAGCGCGATGAGCCATATAAAGTAGAGATGATCAAAGAGCATGGAGATGATGAGACATTATCCTTCTATCAGCAGGGCGATTTCATTGAGTTCTGTGCCGGACCACACTTGATGAGCACAAAGCAGATCAAGGCATTTAAGCTTACTTCTTCCTCAGGAGCTTATTGGAGAGGCGATGAGAAGAACAAGATGCTGACTCGTGTTTATGGTACAGCATACAATAAGAAAGCAGATCTGGAAGAATACTTAGAGTATCTTGCAGATATTAAGAACCGTGACCACAACAAGCTAGGCCGTGAGATGGATCTGTTTACAACGGTTGATGTAATCGGACAGGGTCTTCCATTGTTCATGCCAAAGGGAACGAAAATGATCCAGAAATTACAGCGTTGGATCGAGGATCTGGAGGATAATGAGTGGGGATATGTTCGTACTCGTACACCACTGATGGCGAAGTCTGATCTGTACAAGATTTCCGATCACTGGGGACATTACAAAGAGGGTATGTTCATTCTCGGTGAGGATGATGAAGATGAGGAAGGCAACAGCATTTCCGGTAATGACATCTTTGCACTCCGTCCAATGACCTGCCCATTCCAGTATTATGTATACAAGGCTCGTCAGAAATCTTACCGTGATCTGCCATACCGCATGGGTGAGACATCTACCCTGTTCCGTAATGAGGATTCCGGAGAGATGCATGGACTTACTCGTGTACGTCAGTTTACGATCTCCGAGGGACATCTGGTATGTATGCCGGAGCAGATCGCAGACGAATTTAAGAATTGTGTAAATCTTGCAAAATATTGCTTGGAGACACTTGGCTTAGAGGAAGATGTAACATATCGTATGTCTAAGTGGGATCCGGAAAATCCGGACAAATATCTTGGTGACGCGGCAGAGTGGGACCGCGTTGAGGGCGCAATGCGTGAGATTTTGGATGACATCGGTCTGGAATATACAGAGGAAGCCGGCGAAGCTGCTTTCTATGGACCTAAGCTTGATATTCAGGCTAAGAATGTATATGGCAAAGAAGATACGATGATCACGATCCAGCTTGATATGTTCTTGGCTGAGCGTTTTGATATGTATTATATTGATCAGAATGGTGACAAGAAACGCCCATATATCATTCATAGAACTTCTCTTGGATGCTATGAGCGTACCCTTGCATGGCTGATTGAAAAATATGCCGGTAAATTCCCGACATGGCTTTGCCCGGAGCAGGTTCGTGTACTCCCGATTTCTGAGAAATACGCAGACTATGCAGAAAAAGTATTGGCAGAGCTCAAGAAAAACGGTATTGATGCAACGGTGGATAATCGTTCTGAGAAGATTGGTTACAAGATCCGTGAGGCAAGACTGGATAAGCTTCCTTATATGCTCGTTGTTGGTGCGAAAGAAGAGGAAGAGAACAAAGTTTCCGTTCGCAGCCGCTTTGCAGGTGATGAGGGCGTGAAAGATCTGTCCGAATTTATCGATGCGATCTGCAAGGAGATCCGCACAAAAGAGATCCGCAAGGAAGAGCCGCAGGATCAGGATAACAAATAATGTGATTGTGGGAACCTGCAGTCAAATTAAAGTTTTGTGTGGACAGACCGCATAAGCAGGAGTAGAAGCATGGTCAAAAAGAAAGAATCCGGTGGAGCATATTACTCCTCCGGAGAATTTGCACGAATGGCACAGATCACTGTGCGCACAGTGCGTTATTATGATAAACAGAATATCCTAAAACCGTCCCTTGTCACACCGACAGGGGCGCGTTTTTATACGGAAGAAGATTTTGCCAGACTGCAGCAGATCATGCTGCTAAAATATCTTGGTTTTTCGTTGGATGATATTCGTGAGTTGACAGTGAATGACAGCGATTATTCGTATTTGGAACATTCGCTGGAACAGCAGCAAAATCTTGTGCGTGACCGTATTGAGCAGTTGCAGCTTGTGGAGCAGGCGATTGGTGAGACGGTAACGGAGATCAGGCAGCAACAGAATGTAGACTGGAACCGTATGCGGGAATTGATCCATTTGACGGGCATGGAAAACAGTCTCAAGGCGCAGTATCGCAACTCGACCAATATATCGGCAAGGATCCGATTACATCGTCTATTTTCCAGCAATAAGCAGGGGTGGTTTCCTTGGATCTATGAACAATGCCAGATCACAGAAGGCATGAAGATCTTGGAACTGGGCTGCGGCAATGGTCGTCTGTGGATAGAGAATAAAGCCAAGCTTCCTGCAGATTGTGAGATCATTTTATCGGATATTTCAGAGGGAATGATTCGAGATGTCCGTCGTGAACAAAGTCTGCAGGATGACCGATTTTCCTTTGCGGCGTTTGACTGCCATGCGATTCCGTATGAGGATGCATCCTTTGATCTGGTGATTGCAAATCATGTCCTCTTTTATTGCAAAGATGTGGATCGTGTCTGCAGTGAGGTTGGCCGTGTATTAAAACCGGGTGGACGATTTGTGTGTGGAACGTATGGTGTGGCGCATATGCAGGAAGTGAGCCGGCTTGTTACACAGTTTGACGATCGGATTACGTTGTCCGGCGAAAATTTGTACGAGCACTTTGGCAAAGAAAATGGTGCACAGGCACTTGCACCATATTTTGCGGAGGTGGACTGGCAGCAATACGAGGATGCACTTATCGTGACGCAGGCAGAGCCGTTGATCGAATATGTGTTGTCGTGTCATGGCAATCAGAACCAGTATATTTTGGAGAAATACAACAAATTTCGCAAATATGTCGAGGGACAGATTCGCAATGGATATACGATCACAAAGGATGCCGGGATATTTATCAGTGTAACGGATGCAAACGATTCGCAATGATCGGTGAGAGATGATTGACGGTAAATGATTGATAACAATATACAGAAGTTGCATCAATTGATACAGTTAGCAGTAATGTGCAGAATTATTTGGTGAAATACCACAAAATCAGACGTGCAATATTGTATACTATTCACAAAAATGAAAAAACTACTTGAAGGTGACGTAACGTCACCTTTTAGTATGCAATTAGACAAAATAAATTGCAGAATAAGAGACAGATGCTGTTAGGATAGAACGTTCAGTTATCCGGAGCATCAGAAACAGTTTAAGCTTTTCATAGGAAAGGAATGGTAACACAATGAAGGGAATAATTCTTGCCGGTGGTTCCGGAACCAGATTGTATCCATTGACGAAAGTAACCAGTAAACAGCTTTTGCCGGTTTATGATAAACCGATGATCTATTATCCATTGTCTGTATTGATGGATGCCAAGATCAAAGATATTTTGATCATTTCCACTCCGGAGGATACACCTCGTTTTGAGGCGTTGTTAGGAGACGGACATCAGTTTGGAGTGCAGTTGAGCTATGCGGTACAGGCAAGCCCGGACGGTCTTGCACAGGCGTTTATTATCGGCGAGGAATTTATCGGCGATGACTGCGTTGCTATGGTGCTTGGTGACAATATTTTTGCCGGACATGGTTTTAAGAAAAGATTGCATGCGGCAGTAGAGAATGCGGAACAGAAGAAAGAAGCTACGGTGTTTGGATATTATGTGGATGATCCGGAACGCTTTGGTATTGTTGAGTTTGATGCGAATGGAAAGGCAGTTTCCATCGAGGAGAAGCCGGAGAAACCAAAGAGTAATTATTGTGTCACCGGACTTTACTTCTATGATAATGATGTTGTGAAACTTGCCAAGAGTTTGAAACCATCTGCGAGAAATGAGCTTGAGATTACGGATCTGAATAGAATGTACCTGGAACAGGGAAGACTGAATGTAGAGCTTTTGGGACAGGGCTTTACTTGGCTGGATACCGGTACTCATGAGAGCTTGGTAGATGCAACGAACTTTGTCAAGACGGTTGAAGTGCATCAGCACCGCAAGATTGCCTGCTTGGAAGAGATCGCATACCGCAATGGTTGGATCACCAAAGAAGATGTATTGGAAGTATATGAAGAAGTTAAGAAAAACCAATATGGTAAATATTTGATGGATGTACTGGAGGGAAAATATTATGAGTAAGACAATTATTGTGACAGGTGGAGCAGGATTTATCGGCAGCAACTTTGTATTCCATATGTTGAATACATACCCGGATTACCGCATTGTATGTTTGGACTGCCTGACGTATGCCGGCAATTTATCAACATTAGCACCGGTTATGGATAATCCGAATTTCCGTTTTGTAAAAGAAGATATTACCGATCGTGATGCCGTTTATCAGTTGTTTGAGGAAGAGCATCCGGATATCGTTGTGAATTTTGCAGCAGAAAGCCACGTTGACCGTTCTATCGAGGATCCGGAAGTATTTCTTCGCACGAATATCCTTGGTACGGCGGTACTTATGGATGCATGCCGTAAATATGGCATTGAGCGTTATCATCAGGTATCTACCGATGAAGTGTATGGAGATCTTCCATTGGACCGCCCGGATCTGTTCTTTACCGAGGAAACACCGATCCATACTTCCAGTCCATATTCTTCCAGTAAGGCATCTGCGGATCTGTTAGTATTGGCATATCACCGCACATACGGTTTGCCGGTAACGATCAGCCGCTGCTCTAACAACTATGGACCATACCATTTTCCGGAGAAATTGATCCCGCTGATGATCGCAAATGCGCTGAATGATAAGCCGCTTCCGGTATACGGCAAGGGAGAAAATGTCCGTGACTGGCTGTATGTAGAGGATCACTGCAAGGCAATTGACCTCATCATCCACAACGGCAAGGTCGGCGAAGTCTACAATGTAGGCGGTCACAATGAAATGAAGAACATCGACATTGTCAAGCTGATCTGCAAGGAACTGGGCAAGCCAGAGAGTCTGATTACCTATGTCACTGACCGTAAGGGCCACGATATGCGTTATGCCATCGACCCGACCAAGATCCACAACGAACTGGGCTGGCTGCCGGAGACAAAGTTTGCAGACGGAATCAAAAAGACCATTCAGTGGTATCTGGAAAATCAGAAGTGGTGGAAGAACATTATTTCCGGCGAATATCAGGACTACTATAAAAAAATGTACAGCAATCGGTGAGGGATACATAAAATGAACTACAACTACCTTATCGTCGGCTCCGGTCTATACGGAGCAACA
>ENA-OPBE01002984-OPBE01002984.1-human-gut-metagenome-genome-assembly--contig:-NODE-2984-length-11808-cov-3.095210_pt1 | contig 11808 bp, 9 predicted proteins | sample MGYA00241066_ERZ501448 | MGnify/ENA primary metagenome ERZ501448 (study PRJEB25962, sample SAMEA2042585) | human gut metagenome | biome: human gut; feature: human-associated habitat; material: faeces...
CAACAGGCACAGAGCGGTTGGAATATACCAATGCCTTTCCTATTAAATTAGGTTTGTAATTATATTTCCTCGCAATCTCAAGAATTTTTTCCTTGGTTTCAGGATTAACGCCGGTTCTATTCTTAAGGGCGCGGTCAACCGTACCTCTGCTTACGCCTGCAAGCTCTGCAATTTTTTGTGCGGTTATAGCCATATTAACCTCCGCTTGACTTTTATTTTCAAATGTTATATAGTAGTTATATTGATACCGTGCACGAGCACGGTGCATAATAATGATAACCCAAATACAAATTATTGTCAAGAGGTAAAATTGATGACTGAGGAAAATTACTCACAGCACAAAAGAAATGGTGAAAGACTCGCCAATCAAATGTCACTAATTGAATTAGTTTCTCAAATGCGTAATTCATCAAAGGCAATAGAGCGTCTTAACATAAAGCAGTATAATTGGTGGAATGAGGGCTTGCACGGTGTTGCAAGAGCCGGTGTTGCAACTGTATTTCCGCAGGCAATCTGTATGGCATCATCTTTCGATGCAGATGCCATCAAGCGATGTGCCGATATTATTTCAACCGAGGCAAGAGCCAAATTTAACGAAAGCCAGCAAAATAAAGATTACAGTATCTATAAAGGGCTTACACTTTGGTCTCCTAATATAAATATTTTCAGAGATCCTCGTTGGGGCAGAGGTCACGAAACCTACGGCGAAGACCCTTACCTTACTTCCGTTTTAGGCTGTGCCTTTATCGAGGGAATACAGGGTGATAACGAAAAATATATGAAAGCCTCTGCCTGTGCAAAGCACTTTTGCGTGCACAGCGGTCCAGAGGGCTTAAGGCACACTTTTAATGCCGAAGTATCCAAAAAGGATTTTTATGAAACTTATATTCCTGCGTTTGAAGCCGCCGTTAAAAAAGCAAAGGTAAGCGGTGTTATGGGAGCATATAACCGAGTTAACGGAGAAAGCTGCTGTGCTTCTGACAAGCTGATTGATAAGCTTTTAAGAAAAGAATGGGGCTTTGATGGATATTTTGTTTCGGACTGTGCTGCAATACTTGATGTTATTTACAAGCATAAAAAAACATTCAATCCTGCAAAAGGCGCAGCAATAGCTGTAAATGCAGGCTGCGACCTTGAATGCGGAGTAGTATATTCATTATTGCCGGTATCTGTTAAGCTGGGCTATACAAATAAAGAAAACTTAAAAAAGTCTGTGTCAAGGTTGATGTCAATTCGCAGTTCTTTAGGAATGTTTGACGATGACTGTCCTTTCAATAAAATTACAATTAAAGAAAACGCAACGCCCGAGCACGAGGCTCAAGCCGTAAAAATGGCTGAAAAAGGAATTGTGCTTTTGGAAAATGACGGCATACTTCCGCTTAAAGGAAATGCACAAAAAATCTTGATTACAGGCTATAACGCCGACAATAAATTAGCATATCTCGGAAATTATTTCGGCGATCCGTCGCATTTTGTTATGGTTACGGATGCTGTTTCACAATATAACCGTGAAACGGAATTTATCAGAGGAATCCATTTGTATGATTCATCGAAAAGTATTGATGAAGAGCAAGCGCTGAAAAAGGCACAAGAATCCGATATTATACTGATGTGCACAGGAATTGATTCCTCCATAGAGGGCGAGGAAGCCGGAGGTGCTCTTGCAGGTGGAGGCGGAAACATTGGTAAACAGGGTGACCGTGAAACGATAGATTTGCCCCTGAATCAGCAGAAATATATTGAAAAGCTTATTGATACAGGCAAAAAAATTATTTTGTTAAATTTCTCGGGTGGGTGCATAAATTTCGGCAAGCTCAAAAGCCGTGTTAACGCAATCGTGCAGTGCTGGTATCCCGGTGCGCAGGGCGGCAAGGCTATTGCTGATATACTTTTCGGCAAGTGCTCACCCAGCGGTAAGCTGCCCATAACATTTTACAATTCAACAGATGACCTACCTGATTTCTGCGATTATTCCATGCAAAACAGAACCTATCGTTATTTCAAAGGCAATGTTCAATATCCATTCGGTTACGGCCGCACATACACCAAGTTTTCTCTTGAGGATATGACTCTCATCGGCGAAGAAATTAAAGCCACAATATGCAACATCGGAAACGAGAAAAGCGATACTGTGTTACAGTTGTATGTTTCATATCCGCCAACAGAATATCCGAATCCCCAAAAAAGTTTAGTTTCATTTAAAAGAATCGGTTTAAAACCCGGAGAGAGAGAAACAATAACATTTAAAATAACAAGCGAATATCTTACTTCAGCAAATAACGATGGCAAAAAAATCATTCTTGACGGATGTTATAAATTCACATTAACAGACGGCTGTGATTTCACAAGTAAACCAATTCTATATCAAAAGTAAAAAATTAACACTCAATATTCGAATGAACGGGGGGCTTCAAATGCGTCTTCTCGTTGTTGAAGATGAAAAAGTTTTAAGAAAAGCGTTAGTGACCGGCTTAAAGATAAAAGAATATGCGCTTGATGCTGCTTCAGATGGGGAACAAGCCGATGTGCATGGCTTTTAAAAGTTCTATCTTTTCTTTTTGTTTTAAACCTTGAGTTTTGCGATATTTACGCCGCAAATTTCAACTTTACTATACTGCACATACATCTTCCTTTTTAGTTGTTATGTACAGTCTGGCGCTATGTTTAGTGTACCCCTCTTTTTGGTAAAATATAAGCTGTTTGAGAAAAATTCCCAGTAAAAAACCGCCGTCTATAAGACAGCGGTTTTTACTATAATTGTTTAGGCTTTTTCATACATATCGGCAAGTTTCCTTGCGGACTCTGCCAAAAGCTTTACGCCCTCAAAGGCATTATTGCGATTGTATGCTTTCATAAATTGATCGGCCTCTAAGGTAAAATAGCCGTCATAGTGGATGGCTTTGAGTGCTTTTACAATTGGTTCAAAATCTATTTGCATTGAAAACGGAATTTGGTGAGAATCGTGGTGTAAATCGTTATCGTGTATATGCAGGGCTTGTAAACGGCTGCCGAGTTTTTCAATCATCTCTACGGCACTTGTATCTAAGCCGCGCATTTCGGCGTGTCCAAGGTCGAGACAGGCTACAAAATATGGGTCATTTATGGCATCCAAATGTGCATTAAAACTTTCAGGGTTAGAACAAGCGGCAAACTTTGCTTCATTCTTTTGAACATTCCAATTCCACATATTTTCTGTTGCAATCTTTACGCCGTTCTCTTCGCCAATCTGCTTTAAGCGCCTTGCAAATTTGAGATAATCATTCGTTACAAGCGCATATTTCTTTTTAAAAAGCCCCTCAAAAGGATTCATGCGTTTTTTCATATTAAACATGGAAAAATCCCACGCATCAAATCCGGCTTTTGCAATCATTTCAATGGCTTTTTCTTCGCCAACCACATCAACAATGGATTGAATTTCTGTAGAAGTTTTCAAAAAAATTCCCCTCTTTTCTAACTTTTTTCATTATATCAAGTTTAAGAAAAAAAGCAAGAATGAAAAAAGGCGCTGTAAAAAACAGCCGAAATAAAATCCGGATACATCAACTTCTACAACAATTACCGTATTCAAACAAAAACAAAACTGACTCCGCTCGAAAAACGAAATCAGTTTGTTGCTTAAAATTAAATTATTCTACCTTAGGCTCCTTTTTTGTACTGTCTGCACAATCTAGGGCAGTTCAACGACACTTCAAGTGCTTTTTTTGTATTATGCTTATTTCAACAGAGGAATAATATTTTCGGATACAATTTCAAAGCCTTGGGCGTTCAGGTGCAGACCGTCATAGCAGTATTCTTTTGCAAGCCTGCCCTTTTCGTCGGACAGCACTTTTGTAAGGTCGAGCCATTGCACCTTGCTTTCAAGAGCGATTTTGTGCAATTCCTCGTTGATTGCCAAAATCTTTTTGTTACTGCGTTTGCCGACCATCTGCCTTGCAATGATTGACAAATGCGAATTAACGGGATAAATTGCTTGCAACACAATGTTTGTATTCGGGCAAAGTTTTTGCGTTCTTTGCAAAATTTCTTTTATATTATTCAAGGTGTACTCGGGCGGAAGTCCTATGCCGATGTCATTCGTTCCGATTAAAATCACAAGATTTTTCGGGTTTATGTTCAAGGCGTTACATTCGAGCCTTTCCAACAATCTGTCGCTTGTGTCACCGCTGATTCCACGGTTGTAAACTGCCTGCCCTGTTGTTTGCGAAAAGGCATAAAACAACTCATAGCTGTTGAATATTTCCGTAATTGAGTCGCCGAACAGCACCGTTTGCCCCTGCTGTGCGTACTTCTCGTTCAAAAACCTAAAATTCTCTTTTTTCGTTTGCTGTACATAGTCGTAAGCCGTTTTTTTCTGAAAGTTCTTGTTCATTGGATTATGATGTTCCTTGTGTTATTTAATTTTAATTATAGCACAGCAACATAGGAAACGCAAAGCGATAGTATACAATTTGATTTACAAAAAATCATCTTGATGATATAATAACCGTACGCAATAGAACAAAAAAACGAAACCTATGAGGCTTTGTTTTTACAAAAGCGATATTGCCATAAGGGGAAATTTTTTAATGAAAATAGAGATAAAAGCAAGTCCGAAAGAAATTAAAGACGGACACTTTGACTATTCAAATATGGAAAGCGAATACGGTTGCAACACGCTGTATTTCACAAAAAACGGCAAACCTTATTCAATCATTGCAGGCGAACTGCACTTTGCAAGAGTGCCAAAAGAGCGTTGGAAAGAAACGCTTTTGAAGATGCGTGAATGCGGCGTAAACACAGTATCGACCTATGTTTTTTGGAATTATCACGAGGAAATCAAGGGGCAGTTTGATTTTAGCGGAAACAAAGATATTGCAGGGTTTTTGAGGCTGTGCAAAGATATTGATATGCCTTGCATTTTGCGTATCGGCCCTTGGTGTCACGCCGAGGTTGTGTACGGTGATTTCCCAAAACGCATAAACAAAATGATAAAGAAAAGAACGGACGCACCCGAATATCTTGCAGAAGTTAAGGAATACTGGCAAGGATTATACAAAGAGGTTGCGCCGTATCTTGACGGAAAAACCGTTATCGGTATTCAGATTGAAAATGAATATACAGGACCTATCAAGCACCTTTTGACATTGAGAAAATTGGCGGAAGAAATCGGATATAAAGCGCCGTTTTTCACAATGACCGCTTGGCCGTTAAGCAAACCCGACAATCACCTTTTGCCATTGGCAGGAGGTTATCCTGACGGTCCTTGGAACGGCGGTAAAAAAGAATTAAAGCCAAACAATCGTTTTGCTATCACTCCTGCAAGAACAGAGGACGAAATCGGCGGAGATTTATTCAAAAGCCAAAAAGCTGAAAGCGGTGTGTTTGACTACATTCCTTACGGCACTTGTGAAACGGGACCGGGTAATCAGGTGACACAACATCGCAGACCGTTCATCAGCGAAAAAGACGGCTACGGCGTCAGCTTTGCAAAGTTTGCAAGCGGTATGAACTGGATTGGCTACTATATGTTCTGCGGCGGTGCAAATCCCAATGACCGTCTGTTGCAGGAAAGCAAGTTGACAGGCTATCCAAACGACTATCCGATTATTGATTACGACTTCCAAGCACCTATCAGCAGATATGGCACTTGCCGTGCGCATGGCGACAGACTTCGTCTTATGCACCTTTTCATCAGTGATTTTGACCCAGAAATATCCACAAAACAGGCATATTTTCCAAAATGGAACAGCACAGACCCAAAGGACATTTCGTTCTTGAAATGTTCCGTGAGAGCAGACAATGACGGCAGCGGCTACTTCTTTGCAGGTGCGTATGAAAAAGGCTTAAAGTATAACGATTTTAAGGATGTTCAGGTTGCATTTTCTATACATGGTAAAACGATAAACTTGCCGAGCATTGATGTAAAAGCCGGTGCGATGTTCTTTTATCCGTTTAATATTCAATTAGGCTCGGTGCAGTTTGATTACATTCTTGCACAGCCTGTTGCAAAAACTCAAAAGGACGGCAAAACTGTTTGCTATTTTGTTCAGTGTGAGGGCATTGAACCAAAATGCTCAATCAACGGCAAGGTGCAGGCGCTGACTCTTGATGAAGAAAACATAATCGACGATGTGATGATTTATGTTATCTCCTATGAAGAAGCAAAGCGTTTTCACTTCATTGACGGAAAGCCTTATTTCCTTGACGGCACAGTATATTGCGATAACGGAAAAATCCTCTGCGAGCAGGTGTCGGATATTGATTTGAAAAACGAAATCACTTTGACCCAAACAAGCAAAAGAAAACTGCCGTATAATCACTATCTGCTTTCAACAAGCAAGCGTTGCTATTATGAATTAAAACTGCCTGAAAATATATTGAAAGAGCACAAGGATGTTGTGCTTGAATTTGATTTTGATGGCTTGAATTTGCAGGTATTCAGCGGCAATCAGATAATCAACGACTATTTCAACATAGACCGAAAATTCATTATGAATCTCCGTGATTACAAGGAATATATCGAAAAAGATTCAACGCTGATTATTCGCACAGCACCAAAAACAAAATTCGGCGTGTCAAATGTGTATAACGAAATTGAAATTCCGCTTCATTCCAACGCACTTTCCCTTAGAAGTGCAAAGGTGATAAAAACAGAAGAAGTATAAACATCGTAAAATTGAAGTTTCGCTATTTTGTTTTCTTACCATACAGAATAGTTTGACATAGTATAAGTTGCCGAGCAATGCAGTTAAAGTTAACAAAAGGTCACTTATCTGACAAGTTTATGTGGCGAAAAGTACGCCCCCTAAATGCTATAATGATTTATAGTTAAGGGGGCGTACTTATGTTTTTGGACAATTTTAAGAAACATTAAAGGCTTATCGCAACAATGAAACCCGAAGTTCAATAGCTTTCTCAACAGTCTGTTGTGTGTTGCTGTTTTTTAGCAAGTCGTTCAACCTTCAGGTCATCGAAAATATTGGTCAATCCCTCCCAGGTGAGCTGTCGTCTTTCGAACCAAAGATTTTGGAAAAATGCCAAAGGTTTGCTCGGATTTGCCGTGCTCGGTTTGGAATAACCAATTCCGTTTTTGTCGAGAAATGAATAGTAGTAATCCAAATTTTCGGCAAACTGTTCGTAGGAGTTGTCGCCGTGCCATACGGTTTGAGCCATTGCACCGAGTCGAGGATAAGTCACCTTGTCCGCCCTTGTCATATTGGGCACATATTCTGACCACAATGTTGCCTCACTGCCAAGGCAGTTGCCCGAATAAAGTCGGTGGTCGGCTGTATTCTTTAAACTTATATATCCGTAAGGCAAATCAATGTAGTAAGCAGAGGTGCTTGTGTCTATGAACGGTCGGTTGCCCGTGTCCATATCTCCGCATTTTGTAAAGCCCAAATCCTTTGAAAGCAATTTATCGTTTTTCAAATCCCAACTCCACATAAACGCCTGCTTGCCCTTGCTTTTGCAGTAATCGTTCACCCTATTCATAAAGTAGCATTGAAGTTCGTCCTCGTTCTTCAATCCCAGTTCTTTCATTTTCGCCTGACAATGCGGACACAAATGCCATCTGTGTTTCGGCACTTCGTCACCGCCGATATGAAAATATTTGTCGGGGAACATTTCGCAAAGTTCGTCAATAATATCCTCAACAAATTTGTAGGTTGAGTCCTTGCCTGCGCACAAAACATCGTGCTTAACTCCCCAGTGGTCGGCGACGGGTAACTTTCTGTCAAAACAGCCAAGATAATTGTAGCCTGCCATTGCGCTCCTGCTGTGCCCCGGAATGTCAAATTCGGGCATAACGCTGATTGCAAAATTGTGGGCATAGTCTACAATCTCTTTGATTTGAGCCTTTGTGTAAAAGCCGCCGTGCTCCTTGTGGTTAAAATTGGTCTTTTTCCTCACCGAGCCGATTTGAGTGAGCAGTGGATATTTTTCGATTTCAACTCGCCATCCCTGGTCTTCCGTGAGATGCAGATGCAAGAAATTCAACTTGTGGAGCGACATTTTTCTGATGAACAGTTTTACATCATCAACAGGAAAAAAATATCTGCCGACATCAAGCATAAATCCTCTGATTTCGTGCTTCGGCTTGTCCTTGATTGTAAGGTAAGGTACTTCTTTGCCGTACTGAAAAAGGATTTGTTTCAGCGTTTGCAATGCAAAAATTTTTCCGCCGAGACTGTTCGGATAAATACAGATTTTGCCGCTGATTTTAAGTATGTATTCTTCGTTGTCAAGTGAGCCGTCATCAGCAAATTCAATCTGTGAGCCGTTGCCGTTTTGAATATTAATTTTGCTCAAAAATGCATAAAAATCATCAATCGCTTTACGGTTGATGTCCGCTTCGTTTATCACGATTGATTGTACATTCAACGTTTTAGTTTCGCTTATTTCTGCAAATTTCGGTGTCGGAATAAGTTTTAACATAATGTATATCCTTTATTATTTGTTTAATTTTATTATACATTTATTTTCAGTTTTTGGCAACTGCCAAAGCTCCCATTTAGCCCTCTCGTTAAGTTTGTCCTTTTATATTGTTTATCCATCAAAAATGCAAAGGTAGCACTTTACTGTGTTAAATTTATGATGTTACTTCTTTTAGAATTCTGTGATATATTGTTCATGTTAATTATCGAGAAATCAGCGAATATACTTTTTCGATAATTACTCTGATAAATCGAAAGCGGACAAGATAATAATTCTTGCTCCGCATTACTATAATTGTTACATGTAAAAATGGACAGACACCTTATTGATTACAGTTCAGCTTGCATTTGCTTTCTGACAAAGCACAAGGGCGGCACAGCATATGCTGTTAAATATGCAAAACAAAATGGGCTTGAATTTTTTGATAGGGTCTATAGCAAATATTCAGCACGGCTTTTATATTGATAACGCACTCGCTCTTGCAAGTGCAAAGGTGATAAAAACAGTTGAAGTATAAACAGCGTAAAGTGAAGTACAAACAGGAGAAAACCATGGTCGAAAAAGTATATCATATTGGATTAACCGTTTCAGATTTAGATAATTCTATTGCATTTTACAGAGATATTCTCGGTCTTGAATTTCAAGGAGAAATATTAATGGTTGGCAATGAAACGGACAGAATGTTTTGCAGGTCAAATTGTAAAGTTAGGGTTGCTTATTTGAACGGCTCAAAAGCGGTTGATGCACCGCCTATTGAGTTGATTCAATTTATTGATAGCGATATATCCAAAGTTCAATCGGATTTATTCAAAACATCAATTTCCGAGATTTGTTTTTATACGGATGATATTGATTTCGTTTACAAAAGACTCAAAGAAAATAATGTAGAATGTTTATCGGCACCGCAAAATTTTGATTTTAGTGCAGACGGGTTTGGTAAAAGCAGAGCTTTTTATTTTAGAGACCCAGATGGAATCATACTTGAAATGATGCAACCTGTTTAATATAAAGCGTTTTGAAATGTGATTTGTATTTAAGATAATCGCAATAAAAAAGGAGATTTATTAAATATGAATAAGTTTATGCAAGATTTCATCAAAAGAAATCTTCCGCAGTTTGAAGACAATTTTGATATTATTATTACTAATGAAAAAGAGGAAAAATACAAAGTCACAGCAAAAGACGCAGTTGTTACTGTTGAAGCGAGCAACTATATTTGTGCGTGTAACGGCATTTACGAATATCTTAAAGAATACTGCAACATTCAGTATTCCTGGTGCGGAACATTTAGCTTTGATTTGAAAGGACTGAAAATGTTTGACGGCGTTTTTGAAAAAACCATAGACCAACATTTCAGAGTTTATCTGAATTACTGCACATTAGATTACTCCATGTGCTGGTGGGATTTTGCAAGGTGGGAAAAAGAGATTGACTTTATGGCAATGAACGGCATAAATATGCCTCTTACTCCTATCGGTAGCGAAGCTGTCTGGTATGAAACCTTGCAGGCATTCAACTTCACAAAAGAAGAAGCGCTCAGTTTCATTTCAGGTCCCGCCTTTTGGGCTTGGCAACTGATGACAAATATCGATAGCTATATTTCACCGAAAAGTGAAGAGTATGTTTATAACCGCCTTGAGCTTGGCAAAAAAATAATTGAAAGATGTGTCGAGTTCGGTATGCAACCGATTCAACAGGGATTTTCTGGACATGTTCCGACATTGCTCAAAGAGAAATACCCTAACGCTGCTATTCTTATGCAAAGAGGCTGGTGTCTTTATCCAAAAACGGCACAACTTGACCCGTTAGATAAACTTTTTTTGGATTTTGGCAAAGCGTTTTTGGAAAAAACAGAAAAACTTATAGGCAATTATCATTATATTGCCTGTGATCCATTCCATGAGGGCACGCCTCCGAAAAACACTAAAGAATACCTTTGCCAAGTAGGTCAGGTTATTGATAAGCTTTATAAAGATTTTGATGAAAAGTCTGTTTGGGTAATGCAGGCGTGGACTATGCATGAAGAAATCGTAAACGCTGTGCCAAAAGACAGAATTTTGCTTCTTGACCTCAATTCGGAAAAGGCGGTTTTGAATCCGAAGGTTGCAGGTTACGATGTTGTTTCGGGCATGCTTCATAACTTCGGTGGCAAAAACGCAATGCAGGGTAAGCTCAGAAAGCACTGCGAAAATAAATATCTGACATCAAAAGAAAAAGACGCCAATGTTGTCGGAAGCGGTATGTTTATGGAGGGGATTGACCAAAACCCCGTAATTTACGATTTGCAATTTGAATTGCTTACCGCTCAGCATAAAATAGACATTGACAAATGGCTTGATAAATACATAACCAGAAGGTACGGAAAATACAATAAAAAAATCCGTCAGGTCTGGGATATTTTGCTAAAAACCTGTTATAAGGATTACGGTTACGAGGAAAACGAGGTCGGTTCAACTCTTGCCGCCCGCCCTCAGCTTATGCCAAAGAGAACGGGACCATGTTGTATTTCAAAAGTTTATTACAATACAAAAGAATTTGAAAAGGCTGTGGACTTGTTCATCAGCGTCGCTGACGAGTTTGAAGACTCAAGAGGCTATCAGTACGACTTGTGCGATATGGTAAGGCAGTGCTTCAGCAACAGATTTTATGACAATCAAAAGCAATTTTCAAAATATTTTAAACTTCTGCAAAGAAAGAAGTGTGAGAGGATTGCTAAAACCCAGCTTGAGCTTCTTCTTGATATGGACAGTTTTATTTCATGCAGAAGCGAGATGACTTTGGCAAAATGGATTTGTGATGCACACAATCTCGCTAAAAATGAAGAGGAAAAAAAGTATTTTGATTTCAATGCACGCACTCTTATTACGCTTTGGGGCGATATAAACGGCAGTACATCAGCGCTTTACGATTATTCGTGGCGTGAGTGGAGCGGACTTATTAAAGAATACTACTATAAGCGGTGGGAAATGTTTTATGATTACGCTCTCGGCTGTCTGAAAAATCATAAACCTTATGTATACAGAAACGGAAACAACTATGCGCAGAGGCAAAAATATATGTCATTTCCGTTTGGGAAAAAACTTGGCGAGTTTGAACTTGAATGGGGAAAAACTTACTGCGAATACGAATATCCAAAAAACAGAAATGTTGTTCCCGAAGCAAAATATTATTGCGAAAAATGGAATTTTTAGATAAGCAAAAGAGGTCATTATTCTTATCAAATCCTATTGAATAATGACCTTTTATATTCTTTGTCATCAAACTGTGCAGTACCCTGCTGTAAATGATAATGCGGATTTAGAGTTTCTTTCGACACCCCATTGTAAGGTTCGCAATTCCTCATACGAATTTGCTATGCAAAGCAAAAATAAAATTCTGAGAGATTTTTGAGAG
>ENA-OPBE01002992-OPBE01002992.1-human-gut-metagenome-genome-assembly--contig:-NODE-2992-length-11781-cov-1.885468_pt1 | contig 11781 bp, 10 predicted proteins | sample MGYA00241066_ERZ501448 | MGnify/ENA primary metagenome ERZ501448 (study PRJEB25962, sample SAMEA2042585) | human gut metagenome | biome: human gut; feature: human-associated habitat; material: faeces...
TAACGATTGAAGACTTAAATGTAAAAGGAATGATGAAAAACAGGTGTCTTTCAAAAGCTGTTGCATCTCAGAAGTTTTATGAATTTAGAACAAGGCTTAAAGCCAAGTGTGATGAAAACGGCATTGAATTAAGGGTAGCAGATAGATTTTATCCGTCTTCAAAGACCTGTCACCATTGTGGTTCTGTCAGGAAAAATTTAAAGCTTTCAGATAGAATTTACAGATGTGAATGCGGCTATGTTGCAGACAGGGATCTCAATGCGGCACTTAATTTAAAAGATGCTAAAACTTACAGGATTGCATGATTAAAAGCAAATGTAAGTATGTACCGAAGGCTATTTCGGGAATTAACGACTGTGGAGTGTACATGGATCTACGAGTAGATATGATTTCGGTCAATCAAAAGTATACACAAGGAAGCAGTAAGTAAGATTCGTGAGAACTTACATTATCTCGATGTGATAAGTATATTTAATCACATTTTGAGTGGCAGGACATGACAGAAGATGAATGATATGAAGCGTCTGCTCTCGTATGCAGGTCCCTACAAGCGGGATATGATTTTCGGAGCAGTGCTGGTATTGGTAGAAACGTGTTTTGAACTTTTTATTCCGATTCTGATTTCCAATCTGATTGACATCGGCGTTGCGAACGGCGATATCCCTTACATTTACCGCAAGGGAATCCAGATGGGAGTCTGCGCGCTCTGTGCGCTTGTGACCGGAATTTTATACGCGCACTTTGCGGCGCGCGCAACGTACGGCTGGGGAGCCGAGATCCGGAAGGCGGAGTATGAGAAAATGCAGCAGTATGCATTTTCCAACCTCGACCACTTTGCGGTATCATCCCTGATCACCCGTATGACGACGGATGTTACCGTCATCCAGAATATGGTAAGCGCCGGCTTCCGCCCGATCACGCGCGGACCGTCGCTTCTGATTATGGGAATCGGCCTTTCATTCTATATGAATCCGCGGCTGGCATTTGTATTCCTTGTATGTACCCCGCTTCTTGGCTTTATTCTCTCCCTGATTGTGCGGAGAGTTGCTCCGATGTACACAAAACTGCAGTCCATGGTGGACCGCCTGAACAACGTTGTCCAGGAGGGGCTGACCGCGATCCGTGCCGTCAAAGCTTTCGTGCGGGATGAGTACGAGGAAGACAAATTCAACGAGGTCAACACCGACCTGACCGCAGCGAGCGAGCAGACGTTCCACTACGCCGTGCTGAATCTGCCGGCATTTCAGGGCGTCATGTATACCGCGATCGTGCTGATTCTGTGGTTCGGCGGAAATATGATTCTGAAAAAACAGCTTGCCGTTGGAAACCTGACCGGATTTCTAAGCTACGTCATGCAGGTCATGAACTCGATGATGATGATTGCAAACGTCTTCCTGCTTCTGACCCGTTCCATGGCGAGCGCACACCGGATTGTCGAGGTGCTCGATGAGAAAATCGTGCTCACCTCGCCGGAAAATGGTGTAACAGAAGTGACAGAGGGCAGCGTGGAGTTTGACAACGTATCGTTTAAATACAAAGAAGAAGCAAAAGAGTACGCACTCTCCGATGTTACGCTGAAGATCAAAGCCGGTCAGACGGTAGGAATCCTCGGAGGAACAGGTTCTTCGAAAACGACGCTGGTGCAGCTCATTCCGCGTCTGTATGACACCAGCCGCGGCACCGTCCGCGTCGGCGGAAAGGATGTGCGCGCGTACGATCTTGCCGCTCTCCGCGATGCAGTCAATATCATTCTGCAGAAAAACGTGCTGTTCTCCGGAACCGTGCGTGAAAACCTGAAATGGGGCAATGTGGATGCATCCGATGAGGAGATCTGGGAAGCATGCCGCGCGGCGTGTGCGGATGAATTTTTGAACCGCATGCCGGACGGCCTCGACACCGTGCTCGAGCAGGGCGCAAGCAACCTCTCCGGAGGCCAGAAGCAGCGTCTCTGCATCGCGCGTGCGCTGATCGGAAAGGCAAAAATCCTGATCTTCGATGATTCGACAAGTGCGGTCGACACGGCAACGGAGAAAAAGATCCGCGAGGCACTGGCGGCGCGGAAGAATGTCACAAAAATTATCATTGCGCAGAGAGTAACATCCGTCATGAATACGGATCAGATCATCATTCTTGATGACGGAAAAGTACACCGGATCGGCACGCACGCTGAACTGCTGGCGGATGACCCGATTTATCAGGAAATTTACGCCTCACAGATGAAGGGAGGAGACGAAAATGGCAGCGAGAGCTTATAGCGGAAAGAAACCAAAGAACCTGAAACACACGCTGCGCGTCTTCCTGTCTTATCTGGGACGGCACAAAAAAATGCTCGCAGTCGTAGCGGTACTGGTAACAATCAGCGCGGGAGCCAACCTCCTTGGAACGTATATGATCCGCCCGGTAGTCAACGGACTGGCGGACGGAGATGTGCACACACTGCTGCGCGGCGTGCTGATTACGGCACTCATTTTCGGGTGCGGCGCACTCGCAGCATACGGCTACACGCAGACCATGGTAAAAGCAGCACAGCAGGTTGTCTTTGATATCCGCCGCGATCTGTTCGAACACGTCCAGACACTGCCGCTGCAGTTCTTCGACAGCAGACGCCACGGCGATATCATGAGTCTTTTCACGAACGATATCGACACGATGGCAGATGCCCTGAACAACAGTTTTGCGATGGTTATCCAGAGCTTCATCCAGATTGTGGGAACACTGACCTTGCTGTATATCCTGAACTGGCGGCTCTCACTGATTGTAACGGTGTGCTACGGTATCATGTTCTGGTATATCAAGTTCAGCGGAAAGCGCAGCAAAGGTTATTATACGAAGCAGCAGAACAGCCTCGGAGAACTGAACGGCTATATTGAGGAGCTGATCACCGGACAGAAAGTCGTCAAGGTGTTCCACCACGAAGAAGAGAGCTTTACGGAATTCTGCAAAAAGAATGAGGAGCTCCGGAAAGCGGGAACCGGCGCGCAGGGGTATGCGGCGACGATGGTTCCTGTCGTTGTCAGCATTTCGTATGTCAATTATGCGATTGTGGCAGTGCTCGGCGGCCTTCTCGCCCTGCACGGAAAAGCCGATATCGGAAGCCTGGCAAGCTACCTTGTCTTTGTCCGCCAGGCGGCGCTTCCGATCAACCAGTTCACCCAGCAGAGCAACTTCCTTCTCTCAGCGCTCGCCGGTGCGGAGCGTGTCTTCGACGTGATGAGCCTGGAGCCGGAAATCGATGAGGGAAAAGTGGAACTGGTCAACGTAAAAGAAGAGAACGGCGCACTTGCCGTCTGCGAAGAGACAACAGGCCGCTGGGCATGGAAGCGCCCGGATGGAACGATGACGGAATTAAAGGGCGATGTGCGTTTTGAAAACGTGGATTTCGGCTACACGGCAGACCGTCTGATCTTAAAGAACATCAGCCTGTATGCCAAACCAGGCCAGAAAATTGCTTTTGTCGGTTCCACAGGAGCCGGAAAAACGACGATCACGAACCTGATCAACCGTTTCTACGACGTCCAGGGCGGTGCGGTTGTCTACGACGGCATTGACGTAAAAGATATCGAAAAAGACGCTCTGCGCCACTCCCTCGGTATCGTTCTGCAGGATACCCATCTGTTCACGGGAACCGTAGCAGAAAATATCCGTTTTGGAAAACTCGATGCCACGCAGGAAGAAATTGAACGTGCGGCCAAAATTGCGAATGCGGATTCCTTCATCCGCCGTCTGCCGAACGGCTACGACACGATGCTGACCTCCGACGGAGCCAACCTCTCCCAGGGCCAGCGCCAGCTTCTCGCGATTGCCCGTGCCGCCGTTGCCGATCCGCCGGTGCTGATTCTTGACGAGGCAACATCCTCCGTTGACACCAGAACCGAGGCGCTGATCGAAAAAGGAATGGACCAGCTCATGGAGGGCAGAACCGTATTTGTCATCGCCCACCGCTTAAGCACCGTGCGAAACGCCAATGCGATCATGGTGCTGGAGCAGGGAAATATCGTAGAGCGCGGCGACCACGACGCACTTCTGGCACAGAAAGGAAAATATTATCAGCTCTATCATGGAATGTTTGAGCTGAGTTAAAAAGAAAGGAGTAAAGAGTATGAGAAAATATAACCGTATTTTTCTGATCGTCCTGGATTCTCTCGGAATCGGGGCGATGGCGGATTCGGAGAAGTTTGGGGATGTCGGTGTCAATACCTTCGGCCACATCTGGGAGAGTCAGGGAGGCCTTGAAATCCCGAACCTGCGCCGCCTCGGCATGGGAAATCTCTGCGGTGTGACAGAGGATGAGGCAAAGGGTTACGCCAGAAGACTGAACGAGGCGAGCAACGGAAAAGACACCATGACCGGCCACTGGGAGATGATGGGAATTTACACGACAAAGCCGTTCGTTACGTTCACCGACCACGGATTTCCGAAAGAACTGATCGACGAGCTGGAAAAACGAACCGGCAGAAAGATCATCGGCAATAAGGCGGCGAGCGGAACGGAGATCCTCGATGAGCTGGCAGAGCGCGAGATCGAAAACGGAGAACTGATCGTCTATACCTCGGCGGATTCCGTACTGCAGATCTGCGGCAACGAGGAGACGATGGGACTGGAGACGCTGTATCATTACTGCGAGATTGCCCGTGAGCTGACCATGAAAGACGAGTGGAAAGTCGGCCGTGTCATTGCAAGACCGTACGTCGGAAAGAAAAAAGGAGAGTTCGTCCGCACCGCAAACCGTCACGACTACGCTGTCAAACCGACGGGAAAAACCGTGCTCAACGCGATGCAGGAGGCAGGATATGATGTCATCAGTATCGGAAAAATCAACGATATTTTCTGCGGCGAGGGCATCACGGAGAGTCTGAAATCCAAGAGCAGCGTCCACGGCATGGAGCAGACGATTGAGACGGCAGGAAAAGATTTTACCGGACTGTGCTTTGTCAACCTCGTCGATTTCGATGCACTCTGGGGCCACAGAAGAAACCCGGAAGGCTACGGAAAAGAGATTGAAAAATTCGATGTGAACCTTGGAAAGCTGCTGGAGCAGTTAAAAGACGACGATCTGCTCCTGATCACGGCAGACCACGGCAACGACCCGACTTATACCGGAACGGACCACACCAGAGAACAGGTGCCGCTCCTTGCGTACTCACCGTCTATGAAGGAGAGCGGCCTTCAGGAGACGAAGGACACCTTCGCTGTGATCGGCGCATCCGTTGCAGAGAACTTCGGCGTAAAAATGCCGGAGGGAACGATCGGAACATCGATCCTGGAATCGTGGAAATAAGGAAGCGATGGCGTTTTCAGCTGAGGCGGTAAGAACCTTTCGAAAGTTTCACAAGCTGTCCTTCTTCGAGCAGCTTCTTTAAAACCCGCTGGAGCTGGCGGCGGCTGCAGTGGAGCTGCATGGCCATCTTTTCCACGCCGGAAAACGTCTGATCCGGACAGCGCTCTGAGAGATAAGAGAGGAAGGATTCCTCGAGCGTGGAAAAATTCGACTGGGAGCTGGAATAAAGCATCAGCTTTTCGGTGACAGAGTTTAAAAGATATCGTAAAAAGCGGTTGTCGTTCAGCAGAAGCTCTTTCGTGGAAGCGAGCGGCAGAACAATACAAAGCGCGGTGGTGCGTGCCTCGATCTGGTGCGTATCATCGCGTTTTCCGCAGAATTCCATATCGCCGATGCAGGTAAAGCCGTCGAGATAGCCGATCGGGTAGCTCGTGCCGTCGGCGCGGTTGGCGCTGATCTCGATGGAACCGTCCACGAGGAACGAGAGGTATTCCTCCGGATTCAGCGTGTCGAGCCGTTCGCCCTTTTCAAACTGATACAGAGAAAATGCGAGATCCGGGGTATCGAAAAGAGATGGGATCTCATGTTTCTGAAGATAAAAGTCCAGCAGAGCCGGATCAAAAATTCGTTTCATAGGAAAATCCTTTCACAGAAAAAATTTTTTGGAAAACTTTTTCTTTATTGTGACATATGACACAAGAAAAAGCAAGAAAGTCTGCTAAGATAAACCAGAATGAAAAAGGTTACAGTTTGCTGGGTACCAGTGAACTGTAACCGAAAAAGAGGAAAGGGGAGTTTTCAAAATGGAAAACGAATTATTTGAGAAAACAAAAGTGTCCAAAGCATATATGACGCTCGCACTTCCGGTCGTGCTCGGCATGGTCGTGTCGCTGATCTATAATATGGTAGATACTTTTTTCATCGCGTGGACCGGAAACACGGCACTGATTGCCGGCGTATCGCTCGGCACACCGATTTTCACGCTGATGATTGCACTCGGTGACATCTTCGGCGTCGGCGGCAGTTCCGTCATTTCGCGCCTCTTCGGTAAAAAAGAGTACGAGGACGGAAGACGGATCAGCGTATTCTGCTTTTACGCAGCGATTGCTGTCGGCATTGCGGTCAGCATCATCCTGCTTGCCGCCAAACAGCCGATCCTTGGCCTGCTTGGCTGTGATGAGACGACGTGGCAGTATGCGGGGGACTATTACCAGTGGATTGCACTCGGCGCACCGTTTATCATCCTGCAGCTGACGCCGAACAATCTTCTTCGGACCGAGGGCTTCGCAAAAGCCTCGATGATCGGAACAATGCTGGGAGCCGTCGTCAACATCATTCTTGACCCGATCTTTATTTACACGCTCGGCATGGGAGCAGCCGGAGCAGCGATTGCAACGGTGATCGGCAACATCTGCGGTGATATTTTCTATGTTATCTTTATGATAAAGAAATGCCGCTATCTCTCCGTCGATTTCCGAAAACTGAAAATGACCGGAGCAGAGGTGCTCGCCGTTCTTGCCATCGGCATTCCGGCATCCGTCACAAACTTCATGCAGAGCATCGGCGTGACGCTGACGAACCGATTTTTGCAGCCGTATGGAACGGACAAAGTTGCAGCGATGGGAATTGCTTTGAAAATTATTATGATTTCTGTTCTTGTGATGGTCGGTTTCGCTTTTGGCGGACAGCCGCTGGTCGGATACAATTATGGAGCGAAAAATAAAAAACGCCTCAGTGAGACGATCCGCTTTGCCTTCCTACTGGAAGTGCTGACCGGTGTCGGAATGGCGGTTGTGCTCGGTGTGGCGGCTCCGCTTTTCGTGGGACTGTTCTTAAAAGAGGCGGATGTCATTGCAGTGGCCCAGCAGATCCTCCGCGTCCAGCTCATTGGTATGCCGTTTGTTGGTATCGTACTCGCATCGACCTGTATTTTCCAGGCGATCGGAAACGGGGCAGGAGCAATGATTCTTTCAGCAGGACGTCAGGGCGTGATTTTTGCCATTGTAATTTTCTGCGCTTCAAAACTTGCCGGTTTTTCCGGTGTTATTGCCTCCCAGCCGGTTTCTGATTTTCTGACCGCATTGGTGGCTGTGATGATTCTGCTTCAGTGGAAAAAGAAAGAATTTGCAAAATTATAAGGTTTTCCGATATGCAGATTATCTGCCCTCAATGGAATCGGAATATCGGAATGGGCGCATTGTCAAAACAGTATGGCACCATGATCCATGTATAGAGTCAGATGATAAAGACCTTGTCTTCATTCCAATAATAACTGATGGCTTGAATGTATATTCCGTTACGTGGGAGGATGGCAGCAAGCATCAACGTGTATATAAAGACGGGCTATTGGCATATAAGCAAGAAATCAGCAAGTATGGTACTGCGTTGAAAAAGGAAACATATTTTTCCCGTCTAACAGCAAAGTAAAGGTTACATATGGGACCATTGATTATAAAACCAAAGCATTGAAGACGCAATCAACTTCAGTCATGGATGTTCCTAACATAGAAATGTATCATGAGGATATGAATGTTGACAGTGGTGATTATAGATTGGGAAAATTACTACAACAAATAAAAACTTACGGATATGGACAAGAATAATTTAAAGGATGCCTACGATATAGGTGAGAATATGGCAGTGTTTAGTGGTGAAGGAAGAAGTTACACCATCATCAATAAGGAAACAGGTAAGACAAGGCAACTTGTAAGTGAAGACGGAAGCCTTCTTGTGACAGATAACGATATTGACCTTGATGCAATATATAAGGGATGTCCTGATTTCAATGGATGTAAATCTGTTCGATATTGGTTCGGCAGATATGACGATTTCAGAAATGGTGTTTGTGCCATCTGCTGGACAGTATATCCCGATGGACGCTACTTTGCTGATGAGGATGGTTTCGGAATGGAAGATAATGACGAAGAGAATGCTTATTGCATTATCAATAAGGACTTGGAAATCATCGTGCCTTTTCAACCAATGGACGATGTAAAGGAAATGTTGAAGAAATACGAGAAGTAAGTATGTTAGGAGCTATTATTGGTGACATCGTGGGTAGTACTCGTGAATGGCACAACATAAAAACAGAAGATTTTGAAATGGTTCCGACAGGTAGCCGTTTCACAGATGATACTGTTATGACTCTTGCTGTAGCGGAATGGCTCATGACAGATTCTAAGCATAAACCAGAAACACTTGTGGCTTGTATGCAAAGGCTTGGACGTAAATATATTAATGCAGGATATGGCAGCATGTTCCGCAAGTGGCTATTGAGTGAACATCCGCAACCATACAACAGCTTTGGTAATGGTTCAGCCATGAGAGTCAGTCCGATTGGGCTATATGCAAATTCATTAGAGGAAGCTCTGGAGCTTGCAAGAATTTCTGCGTCTGTGAGCCATAACCATCCAGAAGGTATCAAGGGAGCGCAAGCTATAGCAGGCTGCGTATATCTAAAAAGCCATGCAGCTTGGAGTACGGAACATTATAAAATCAATCAGTTCGTTACAGAAACCATAGGCTACAATCTTGACTCTCAACTTGAAGATATACGAAACGAATATACGTTTGATGTCACTTGTCAAGGTAGTGTGCCTATTGCCATCATGGCATATCTCCAAAGGTACAACTATCCTCCAGAGAAGGCTCTCCGTCTTGCAATATCCATGGGTGGAGATTCGGACACAATTGGATGTATGACAGCAGCAATAGCAGCTGCGGAAAAACTCAATGTAATTGGTAGTGATTTCGATGACGAGGTTATAAAGAAATGTCGTGCGTTACTTCCAACAGATTTGCTCGACATCAATGATCGTTTTGAAGGCTTTATTTCAAAACCTCTCAAACAATCATATTATTTGCATGGGTATTTATATGCGGGCGAATATCCTGGTGATAGAAATGATGAGGTTGCAAAACGAAAGATTGAGCACATGGTTCACTTCGGAATAAAACATTTCGTTGATTTGACTGTAGAGGGTGAACTAAAGCCTTATCGCCATCTTTTGCCTAAAGGTGTTACCTATATGCGTTTTCCGATACCAGATTGCGGAGTACCAAAATCCATAAAATCTGTAAACCAACTCATAGACAAAATAGAAGACCTTTCAAAGATGGGAGGTTACACATATATCCATTGTTGGGGAGGAGTAGGACGAACTGGAACCATCGTCGGATGCCTTAAAGCACGGGAACTGAAAGATTATAAAGACCTTGATGTTTTACAGGTGCTTCGCAATTTCTTTAGTGGAATGCCAAAGTCCGCATATCGCAAAACACCCGACACGAAAGAACAAGAAAAATTCATCATAGACTTTGCAGAAAAGGTTAGAGTTTATAATGACTTTCAGAAGAACATCATTCGAGACAGTATAAAAGGATGCTTGATGGCAGGTGCTGTTGGCGATGCATTGGGTTATCCGGTAGAGTTTATGAGTTATAGAGGCATCTTGTCAAAATATGGGAATAGTGGCATCACTCAGTTCAATCTGTCAAAAGAAGGTAAAGCACTTGTAAGTGATGACACCCAAATGACTCTGTTTACGGCTTGTGGAATGCTTATGGGTGTGACACGTGGTTATATGAGGGGTATTGGAGGTGCTCCTGAAGATTATGTGGATGGTGCATATATAGACTGGTATTATACACAAACAGGAATGAAAAAAGATATATTTGACGATTATCACTACACTTGGTTACGTGATTTGCCGGAATTGGCTCATCGTCGTGCTCCAGGAAATACATGCTTATCTGCTTGTGAAATGCTGCTAAGAAATGAAAAAGTGAGCAATATGAGCAAAGGCTGTGGTGGCATCATGCGTGTAGCTCCTATGGCATTATTGATGGCTGGGTACAAGGGACGGGGAACTTCATTTTACGACATTCCTGTCATGGATGAAGCTGGGGCAAAAGTTGCAGAAGTGACTCATAAACATCCTCTAGGCTTTTTGCCAGCAGCTATGCTCACACATCTTATATATAAAGTTGTCTGTATGGATGCCGTTCAAGTCAAGAGATATATAAAGGAATTGGTGTCTGAAACTATAGAGAGCCTTGACACAATATTTGTTGGAAAATATGGACAAGAAAAGAATTTCTTGGCAAATCTTACTCATAAGGCTATTGAACTTGCTGAAAACAACAAATCAGACATTGAGAATATTAAACAACTAGGGGAAGGCTGGACTGGAGATGAGGCATGGGCGATTGCCTTATATTGTACAGTTCGCCATATTGACAGTGTGGAGGACGCAATCACAGCTGCTGTCAATCACAGCGGAGATAGTGATTCCATAGGGGCAATTTGTGGTAATATAATTGGAGCAATTTATGGGTATGAATCCATCAACGAGCAAAATATATGTTGTCCTAAAGGTAAAAAGCTCGAAGATACACTTGAACTGACAAATGTCATTTTGACTCTCGCAGACGACCTCTATACAAGTTGTGTCATTAGTGAATATGAACCAATAGACACACCTGAGAAAAAACAATGGTATGCTCGATATTGTCAGATGATGGCTAACGGATTATAATTTTTCCTATTCAAAAGGCAAGACGTTATGCTGATAATTCATCCAAAAGACAGAACGACTTCTGTACTCTCTGCTTTATATGATGGTAAGGATGCCAATGTGATTAGCAGCAATTGCTCTAACAAGGAAATAGAGCATTTGTTGCATCATGTTTCTACACAAGAACGAATCATGCTACTTGGACATGGCTCAGACAAAGGGCTGTTCTATAGAGAGGATGACACTAAGGATGAATTTGACAAAATCATTGTTGGACATCCACACAGTTTCCATTTGCGCAAGCATGGTGGTAATCTGATTGGTATATGGTGTCATGCTGATAAGTTTGCAAGAGCAGAAGGTCTGCATGGGCTGTTCTCTGGCATGATAATATCTGAGGAGCAAGAAGCGGTGGAATATGGTGTCATGGCTACACAACAGGAGATTCTAAAGTCCGATACCATCATGTTTGGACACTTACGTTGGCTACTTGACGAGGATATCCCTCTATGCGAAATACCACAGCGTATCAAAAACATGGATGCTGAAAGAACTTCCCTATCCGTATTTAACTATAACAAATTCCATTACATATAATCAAAAAGATTATGCAAGTAATTAAACTTAATGGTGATCATTTGACATTCAAAGGCAGGGTTTATGGCTCTGTTGGCATAGAATATCGTATAGAGTATGATAAAACTGCTTTTCAAGTTGAATATAACTGCGAATATGTATATTCCAAAGAAGATAGGGACATGTTAGATGGTGCAGACGATTCTACTGTAACATACGAACTTACTTCATTAAAGAAAGGACTGTTTGATATTTATGAAGTAGAAGGCTTTCGGTGTCAAGAAACCGCAAGAAAAAAGCATACGATAGTAGTCATATAACACCAACCATAAGACTTCATCAAGAAATTTATAACCGATGGATGTATGTAAAATAAGTTTTAAAAATAGTATTCTTGCCATTTGGAACCAA
>ENA-OPBE01003002-OPBE01003002.1-human-gut-metagenome-genome-assembly--contig:-NODE-3002-length-11755-cov-2.629829_pt1 | contig 11755 bp, 13 predicted proteins | sample MGYA00241066_ERZ501448 | MGnify/ENA primary metagenome ERZ501448 (study PRJEB25962, sample SAMEA2042585) | human gut metagenome | biome: human gut; feature: human-associated habitat; material: faeces...
GCGGTAATCATATCCCGCAAGCGTTCGATCAAGTAAATGATGTTCTATAATAAGATGCTCCACACATTTTTGCATACCACCAAAGTTATCCACCATGACATAGATACCCCGTGGATCATCCGTCGCATCTTCTAACAGTACATATGGTATTCCTGCAAATTTATCCAGAAATGCCTGTTTATCTTCATTTTTCTGAAAAATGCAAAGAGAGCCATATGCTATAATCAATACATCTACTTTTGCTAATTTTGCATAATCATAGACGGTATTATACTGATAATCAAAATCCTCCAGTGCAAATTTCTGGTTGAAACGCACACTCTGCGTTCCCAGAAAATAAATCACATTAACATCCATCCCGCTTGCTGCTGCCCGAATCCCTCTCATCAGGTCCTTCGGATGTGCTGTATGCACATTTCCAATCAATACCCCAATTGTAAATTTCTTCCCCATAACATCGCTTCCTATTCCTGCCACAAATGCTGTTCTGTCTGTCCTTCCTGAAATAATTCACGCATTTGTTCATCTAGTTTATCATCCGGTTCATAATCTTTTAACATCCGAATCAGATGCTGCTCCCGCACATCATCTGTCATATAGTCTGCCAGCATCCGGTTGACCTCTTCAATTAACTGCTGTGGTTGTAAAATCTCTGTTGCCATATTTCCGGTCAGTTTGTATGCAAGACCTGCCGCATAATAGAATTCATAGTTTCCCATCATAATAGATGCCTGCAGATTACATTTGATTACAACACTCTGACGTGCAATTGACTGTATCATTTTTTCACTTCTTCCTTACGGATTTTTATATTTTCATTTTATAACATTTCACGAAAAACATCAACCCGAACTGCATATTGTTCTACCAATTCCTATCAATTATCTTTTCTCACTATTTTACCCTCTACAGTGTTTTTACTTCAAGAATCTGATAACCGTCTTATAAAATAGAAAAGTGAGCCTGCTGTCTTTCCCAATGCCATAAACCAGAGAATCACCCACAATCCCACTTTTACTTTCGTTCTGCGGAAGATAACCGGGAAGGTCTTTAAAATTTCCGCCAATGCTACTGCCACACAGCCTACGAATAATCCTGCACAGATTCCATATACTCCAAGAAAAATATGTCCCAGCGGAATCCGCATCATAAGGAAAACTGATAAGAGGTTTCCTCCGATTCCGCCTAATACAATCATATTCTCGTAAAGACAAATCCGGGCGGCAGTCTTCGTCTTTCCAATCATCCGGGGAATGATATTTAACATAATCAGAAATGCAAAGGTTCCTCCAGCCACCGCAGCGCCGGCGGTCAGTCCTGCCAGTCCTAGGAAAACATGTCTAATCCACATCAATCGTCTTGCCTCCCCGTCCGCAGTTGGCAATGTAAGTATCATCTACATCTTTTTCGTACTTACGCATCTCCACCTGGATTGGTGTCGGGTCGTTTGTTATCTTGCTGTTTCCAAAATGGTTAAAGAAAATGATAACTCCCACAGGCAGACCAATGCTATAGCAGATTTCCAGTTCCGTAATGCCGGTAGATTCTTTCCCCATCACCTGATAATAAAGCTTCTGGAACAGTTCCGTCACAGAAATGTCATTATTAAATGCCATGATGGTAAACGCCGCTCCAAAGAAAACCAGCACACATAAAACAGCTGTTTTTGCATACTCTGCTGTTTGGGAAGGCTGCAATGCCGGTTCATATTCAATCACAAAATCCGCTTCTCCTTCATTGGTAATGTCCACATTGGGATACTGTGCCTGTATCATTTCAAAAATTTTTAGGGAAGTCATCACCTGAACATATTCTGTTTTCTTTGCTTTCTGTGGAAAGGAATAGATTTTCATCTGCTTCAACTGGCGTATCATTGCTTCATCCGTTCCTGTCATCCTGGCAACATCCGATAACTTGACATGGCGGTCATTGACCATGGAATTCTTTTCGATTTTAATATAAAGACTTGTCTGCTGACTGTTCATGAAAATGGCATCCTTTCTACGAATTTTGTTACAAATGTTCCTTCGCCCTTCGTACTTTTATTTCCATTTTCATTGGTATAATAAAGAATGCCTCCTATCACGGCGATTATCACCAGTGAAAGGAGGCAGATACGATACGTCTTATGCTTCATACTATTCCGCCTCATTTCCTGTATTTTCCGGAATAGTATGTGTTACGATTCGTTTTTTATTCTTTTATTTCGTTTTCAGGGCATCTATCTGAACTTCTTTTCCATGTCCAAATGCACCTTCCATCTGACATACTTTTGCAGCAAACTTTGCAGCCTCTTTTATGCTCTCTTTGATTGCCACATCATCATGCATACCCTTTTTCTTACGGTCGAGATAACCTACCATAAAAGTTGTAATAAGAGAGTCTCCTGCACCCATTGTATCTATTGCCTTTTCAATCGGGTAAGCTGACTGTTCAAAGAACTCATGATTAGCATAGAGCATACAGCCTTTTGCTCCTCTTGATGCACATACAATTTTCGGTCCATAAGATGCTACCTTCTGAAGATGCTCCTTTACCTCATCATCTGTTCCATCAAAGGAGCAGAATGCATATGTTACCAATGGAGCTATTTTTTCATAATATTCCGGTTCTGAATCATCAGAAAAGTCAAAGGATAACGGAAGTCCGGCTGCTTTAATCTTTGGAAGCTGTGACTCCATATAACAGTAATTTCCACTATGTACCAGATCAAATTCTGCAAGATATTCCAGATCAAATTCATCCAGATTATAAATATGTCTGCTCCGGACTCCGCCTTCATTATAATCTAAGAATACACGGTCACCATCTTCTAAGGTACATCTGGAATAACCATTTTCTCCCTCAATTTTCTTACACTTTACTAGTTCAATCTGTTCTTCCCTCAACGCAGAAATAACATGATCTGCATTTTTATCAGTACCAAAATAGCCCATATAGGCACACCTTTTTGCACCAAACATTTTGGCATACACAGCAAGATTTACACAATTTCCACCTGGATACTGTACATTCTCGTGAGTATAAATATCTACCACGTTATCCCCAAAGCCAACCACACTTACATCATATTTCATACTGTTTCTCCTTTCGTCTAGTACTCTACAACTCCCATATACCGGCGCATATCCAACGGGTGTCCGCTCTTATTCTGAATTGCAGTACGGTATAACACGCTCATTTCATAGAACAATGGAGCATTAAAATAATCTACGCAGGAATCATCTATTGCATCCATTCCACAATCTGCTGCATCAATAATCTCATATTTTTCCGCATATTTATTTAAAAATACTTCTGCTCTTTCATCAATCATTCTTGTTTTTCCTACTGATTTTAAGAGGATATAAATATGGTCTTTATCTGTTACTTCAAATGGTCCATGGAAATATTCTGCGGAATCAAGATAACAGCAGTCCATCCACTGCATCTCCTGAAGAGAACAAATTGCAAATCCATATGCCTGTGCATATGCAGAACCAGATGCCATAATATATAAAAATGGTGCATTATAATAATGTTCTGCAAAATTCCATGCCTTATTCTGAAACTTCTTTGTTGCATTACGGATAATTGCATCGCATTTAGTGATTCCATCCTTCATTCCTTCATAAAGTTTATACTCCGGCTCCTGTCTGTGAATCAACTCATTTATAATACTGTAATTTAATCCTAATGGTCTGTCCTTCTGTAATGTTTCCGGCTCCCAGTCATAGACAATTGCATGGAATTTTTCACTGTCGCAGGCACTGCCCGGTGTATGTGTATATGTAATTACAAATGCACCTTCCTTTACACCAAGTTCTGCTGCTTCTACCGTTTCTTTTGTATTTCCACCATGTGAACAGATAATGACAACAGAGTGTTTTCCAAGTTTCTTTGGAGGGGTTAAAACAAATTCTTTACTGGTAATCCACTCTGCTGTCATAGTGGATGATTCTCGGTTAATAAAGTAACAGGAAGAATAAAGGTCAACCAGAGAACCTCCACAGGCCACAAAATATACTTCACTGATTGTTCCATTTTCTTTTTCAATTATATCAACAAATTTTTCTACATTAAATTCTGATGCGTGCATTTTTAAATACCTTCTTTCTTATTATTTTTCTTAATCAGTTTTCTCATTAAAATCGTTATAACCATACCAAGTGCAGCAGTTCCCATCAGGAAACCAAAAATCATTGGATAAGCATTATTTCCAAATTTGTCCATCCACTTACCGAAAATAATATAGTAAAAAGAATCTGGCAAATATCCGATAATAGATGCAATTCCAATTACAGTTCCTGCATATACCGGTTTAAATTTACATTCCTGTAATCCCGACCAGATTACTCCGTAAAGCATCATACCAATTGCACTTGGTAACAAAGAAACAATTGTTGCCAGTACCGGACTGATGCTGGATGGCATTATCAATACTCCACCATAAATCACAATTGTAATTCCAAATGCAGTAATATACCATTTTGTAGAAGATTTAAAAATCTTATCTACGATAATTCCACCAATCGGACATAAAAGGTTCATAAGATTACTTCTCACAATACTAATAAAAGATGAATGTACCAACGGTACACCAAGTACATCCGTCAGATATGGTGAAAAATAGGATACACTTGTATACAGACCATATGCACATAATACCATCAGCGAAAAGAGCCAGGTCATCGGATTCTTTAACGCTTCGCCGACATATTTAATTTTAAATTCTTCATCAGAAGATTTTGTCTGTGTAATACTTTTTTCTTTAAAAAATATCATTGTCAGAATTAAAGCAACTGCTGTAAATGCTACCATTGCCCATACTGCAATACTAAAGGAAGTAGATGGGTCATCTGATAAACGGCTTACCTGTAAACATACTGCATTTAAAATTGCAGAAATAATACCTGATGCAGCATAATAAATTCCATAACACATTCCCTGCTCTTCTACTGTTCCAACCTGACCTACGGCTTTGGTTATCGCTGCCCAGAATACAAAGATTGTAGACACACCAAGTCCAGCCCATAATACGCAGGCTACTGCAAAATTCATGGTAAGCGCATAAATGATTCCGATAACTACAGAACCCAAAATAGAGCCTACTAGACATTTTTTCACAGACCACTTATCTGCTAATATTCCACCGGGAATCAATGTAATCGTATTTGCTGCTGCATAAATTGTCATTAAAACTCCTGACTGGGTATTTGTAATTCCCATAGCTGCAATCTGCTGATCATAAAATACATATCTGATATATGGGAAACAATACATAACTGCATTTACAAGTCCCAGAATAAAAAGTACCCATAACGTTTTTGCACTCAAATGTGCTTTTGTTTTGTCACTCATCGCAAAACCTCCTTTAACTATTCTCCATTTCTTTATAAACATCCTGTCCGGCGCATATAGTTCTTAAAACATGTGCCTTTCGAATTTCTTTAATATCTGTTTTGAGAAGATTCCTGTCAAAAACTACTATATCAGCCTGCTTACCGCTTTCCAGCGTTCCTAATATATGTTCCTGTTCCATGGCATACTGGCTTCCAATTGTCCAGGTTTTTAACATTTCCGGTATTGTCAGACCATTTTCCGGCTGAACCGGTTCTTTTCCATCTGCGGCATAGGTTCCACATCCATAATAAATTGCCTCAGGTATATCTGGTATTAACATCGGAAGATCCGTTGCACCACTTAAAATCACACCATGATCTGCCATTGAACGATAATTCATATAGCGACTCCGCCTGCTGCCAAGTTTTTCATCATAGTCTTGTTTCCAATTTTCACAGGAATCCAGCTTATAAACCTGTGTATAAATCTCACCAAAGACTCCAAGCTGTGCCATTTTTTCTTCGTCCACTGCACCCGTCAATTCCAAATCAGTAATTCCATGCCGGTTCTTTAATCTTCCATTTTCCTTTTCACATTTATCATAAATCTGAAGAATTTTATGGAAGGAACCATCCCCTTCAGAATGCAATGTAAATCTGAATCCTTCACGGTCTGCTGTAAGTACATCTTCTTCTAATAATGCATAATCAATATTCTTTTGGCAACAATAATCTTTTCCCTCATATGGTTCCATCAGATCTGCCTCTTCTGAGACAATCAATCCATCTGTCATCTGATTATAACCGGAAAACCCTTAAAAAATCAGAATGATATTTCTTCTTCATTTCTTTTCCATATGCTAAATCCATTTTCTTTCCTACTGGTTGTGACATAAAGGAAATCCGAAGGCTCAATTCTGCTTTCTGTTCTAATTCAGCCAATATATCTGTAAATCCATAAAAATTATCAAATCCCATTTCTTTTACAGATGTTATCCCATGGCTGTTTAACATAGACATATATGCCTTAAACTGTGGAATAATAAAATCTCTATCATTCAGATAAATTTTCATAATTTTATAAATTGCCTCTGAACTTCCGCATGTATCTGGTGTAAACCCAAACACTTCTTCTGCAACTTTGTTCATAGCACAATACCCATGTCCGGCAGTAAATAAAATAACCGGTCTTTTAATCTGTTCCAATTCACCTCCCTTATTTATTTTTTCTGCCAGCTCCGGTTGTAAATGATTTCCAAATAAAACCACCGTCTCCGGATTCATTTCCAGATTTTCTGATAACCGTTCAACTATTTGTTTCAGATTAACTGCTTCTGATAAATCCACACCAAGATAATCCACTACATATCCTGTGAAAAATGTATGGGTATCACCAAATCCCGGACAAATGGTTCCCTCTCCATAGTCCACTACTTCAGTAGATTCACCCACCAGTTCATCTGGAATATTTCCATGTCCAACTTCAAGAATCTGTTTTCCCTTTATTGCCACATATCCCGGATATGCCTCTTCTGAAACAGAATCAAAAATACAGGTTGATTGAAATATCTTGTCTGCTTTTTCTATCATTTTTCCACCTCCTTTTGTTAAATTGATTATATCATCATATAACGTTATATTGCAATATTGTTTCTTTTCCTCAAATCACTTTCAGCATTCTAAACATTTTATTATCTATTTTTTATACTTTTCATTTGCTTTTTATTACTTTTTTAACAATTTTTCACATAATCTTTTCAATATAATGTTTTTTAAATTCATATTGTCATATAAAACATCATATGTTATTATAATGTTTGTGAGGTGATATTATTATGAAATTGAACACAACAAGTGATATACCACTGTTTGAACAGTTAAAAAATGATTTACTCGAACAAATAAAAAAAGGAATTTATATTTCCGGTCAGCAAATTCCGACAGAAACTGAATTGTCTGAACTATATCATGTGAGCCGTATTACCATAAGACGTGCAATTACTGAATTATGTAATGAAGGGGTCTTAATTAAGAAACAGGGAAAAGGAACCTTTGTAAAAGAGCGGAAATTTTTTCGTAAACTGGAGCATACTCTCAGCTTTTCTGATGCATGCAAAGCCAATCAAATGGAAGCTTCTACTATTGTAACAAAACGTGAAGTCATACCTTACGAACAATATCATTTGGATAATGCCAAACTTTTTGAGGGTGATTCTATTGTTTATATCCAGCGTATCCGATATGCCGATGCCACACCTATTATGATTGAAAACAATTATTATCCCTGCCACAAATTTTCATTTTTGCTGACGGAACCTTTAGACGGCTCTCTATATCAGCTTTTTCGTGAGAATTATGATATCTGCATTGGTTGTTCACAAAATTCTTATATTGATGCTGTAAAAGCTTCTACGGAACAAGCCAATCTTCTTCATATTTCACCTGGTGACCCACTGTTTCTTTTTCATACAGAAATGTATGATATCCACAATGAACTTGTCCATATAGGATATGAATATATCTGCGGCAGTAAATATCGTTTCTGCTATGACAATTCATAACCTATCGAACCAGTTTCTTCTTACGGAAGTCTATCAACTCGAAAAAATGCTCTGTTTTCTATTTTGAAAACAGAGCATTCTTCTTTTCATCCGAAACAGATATTCTTTTATTTATTTTTCATTGCAACCTGCAATGCCTTGGTAATTGCACTTCCTACCACGAAGCAGGCTGCTGCTTCGACCAGTCCGTTGACACCTACAAAGGCAATGACAAAACGGAATGGATTTAATCCGCCTGCCAGTGACTGTATGTAATCGGAGCTGAAGAAAAAGATTACCAGTGTTGACATGAAGAAAAAGGTATTTAAGATTGGACCTGCCAGGTTGGCAATTAAAATCTTCCAGTTCTTCATTTTCGGGAATTTGGATAATCCCTTATAGATAAGTCCGGTCAACCAGCCCATCAGAATTCTTGATACTACACATACCACGAAGGTTCCGAATGGATTGATGCCAAGGAGTACTGCTCCAAAAGGACTCATCCCAAAGCACTGGATAAAGCTTGTGATTCCAAATACTGCTCCTAATACTGCTCCACCCAATGGTCCTAAAATAATGGCACCAATTGTAACTGGAACTACAATCAATGTAATTTCCAGGCCAAGTGTCTTAATATAACCAAGTGGGGTAAAAGCCAGAATCAGAATGATTGCAACCAACAGAGCCATCTCAACGAGTTTCACTGTTCTGCTACTTCTATTCATAGTCTCTTCCTCTTTTCTGGGTTATAGGACAAAACGTGTTGATGGCTAATCCCATTCTGTAAAAGATTTATCCGTCTTATGGAGGTCACTCCACACAATGGCATCACCCCAAAGTGAAAGACTCTTTTCCAACCGGGATTTATCATTCATCCTTTGATATATTGCTGCAATACTTCTATCTGTAGGCATAATTTTTATTATTTCAGACAATGAAAGCGGTTCTGGAGAGTGCATATAACACCACCAGTAAACCGCTTTTATTCGTCTTTCTATAGAAAGTCCTCTATGATTTCTCAACATTTCTCTGAGTCTTGAGTTGATTCCGCCTTCAATTCTGTTATTCGTAGATGGTGCAATGAAATCATTTATAAATTCCTTATCCAAGTATGTAAACAGTGTGTTTTCTTTGATAAGTTTAAGAAGGGATCTCTCTGCTTTAAGCAGTCTCTCATGAGTTGGTCTTTTATTACCATGCTCATCTACCGTCATTTCACTAAGAAATTTCTGATACTTCTTTATCCACTCAGTGAAACGAGTTACCCATGTTTCTGCCTCTTGTTTCTCTTTTATTTTAAGTAAATCTTTAGCCAGACAATAAAGCTCTACTCCAGCTAATGTATTAGGTTTGGACGTTGTATAACGTTTTATCTGGCAGAATACATGAAATATACATCTTTGATGTTTTGCTATTGGCCATACTTTTTTCAGTGCTTTTGCAAATCCTGTTCCACCATCTGATACAACCATTCTTGGCTCAGCTATACGCTTCATTAAAGCAATCCAGGCACCTGTATGTTCATATCGGCATAAATACCATCCAAGTACATTTTTCTCATCGCAGCAGATTAGCACACAGGCCTTTCGGCCAAGATAAATTCCATCAAGAAAAAGAACATCTTTGGTTTCTTCTATTTTCGGTGGCATCGGCCATATATCCCAAAATCTTGCTGTCTTTCTTCTAAATGTTCTTCCTTCTCCTGGCATTATTGATTGAGTTTCTTTTCCAAACAACCAATCTAAGAAGATTTGTAACTCCTTTGAATCATTATCTATTTTATGTGTTAACGAAGTTTCGCATTTCTTGCATAGCCAGCGTTGTGTTCCCGCTTTTGTTTTTCCTGCTTTAACACATTTGTTTCCACAAATAGGACAATTTATCTGATTCATTTAATCTTCCTCCATGGTTTTCTATTTCAAGAAAGATTAAACTCTGTTTTGCCCTTTATTTTCAAGGGTTAGAGCATTTTTTATCAACACGTTTTGTCCACCCTCAAAGTTCTTTGAAAAAAGATTAAACCGCCTTCAGCCCTTTATTTTCAAGGCTTGAAAGCGGTTTTCATCAACACATTTTGTCCTATAACTCTCTTTTCTGCATCTGTCTGCCGATGCCGCAATATTATTTGTCTGCCACACTGCCAAAACAGTTTCCTGCAAACCTTGTTTAGAATACCACTTTTTTCCACTGTATACAATGTATGTACCAAAAAAAATACCTGCGGTTTAACTACAGGCAACATACTTTGCAATTTTCCCGCTAAGCACATAAAAAGGGCATCACACAAATCTTCCGGTTTGCATGACACCCTTTTATCACACATCTCAAATGAGACTCATCCAAGATGAAATATTACATCCGTAAACGGATTATTTTGCAGCCATTTCCTCTTTTAAAGCTTTTGTAAGAGCTGGAACGATCTTGTTTAAGTCTCCTACTAAACCGTAATCTGCAACGTCGAAGATTGGAGCATCTTCGTCTTTGTTGATTGCGATGATGAGATCAGAATCTTCCATACCAGCTACATGCTGGATTGCTCCGGAAATACCGATTGCAAAGTAAATCTGAGGACGAACTGTCTTTCCTGTCTGACCTACCTGTAAGTCAACTGGAAGCCATCCATTCTCTACAACTGCACGGGAGCAGCTTACTGTTCCACCAAGAACTTCTGCTAAGTCCTCTAACAGTTTGAAGTTCTCTTTGGAACCAACTCCACGACCACCGGAAACAAGGATCTTTGCTTCCATAATGTTTGCTGTGCTCTTAACAGCTTTTACGATGTTTAAGATCTCAACATATCTGTTGTTTGGTGTAAATCCCGGGTTGTACTCTACAACGTTTGCTTTTGCACCGCTGATCGGAGCGATCTTCTGCATAACACCTGGACGTACAGTTGCCATCTGAGGACGGTTGTCCGGGCAGGCAATTGTTGCGATGGTGTTACCACCAAATGCAGGACGTGTCATTAATAACTGGTTGTGTTTCTGCTCTGATTCTTTACCAGGTGCAGCAACCAGTGGGAAATCACCGATCTCAAGAGATGTACAGTCTGCTGTCAGACCTGTTTTTACTCTTGCAGAAACAGTAGGTCCTAAGTCACGGCCGATAGCAGTTGCACCAACTAACATGATTTCAGGTTTGAACTCGTTAATTACAGATGCTAATGCATGAGCATACGGCTCTGTTCTGTAGTCTTTTAATTCAGGATCATCTACTACGATAACTTTGTCAGCACCATACTCAGCTAACTGATCTGCTAATCCTTTTACACCAGAACCAATTAATACAGCAGTTACGTCTGTACCTAAATCTTTTGCTAAGTCTTTGCCTTTTCCAAGTAACTCAAATGCAACGCCATCTAATACGTTATCTACCTGCTGTGCAAAGACAAATACTCCCTTATATTCTTCTAATGACATCTTATTCACCACTTTTCCTTATTTTTTTAGATAATGTGTTTCTCTTTGAATTTACCGATCAAGTATGCTACGGATTCTGCTGGATCAAGATTTACTTTCTCACCAGCTCCTTTTGCTACTTTATCAGATGCTTTTGCAATCTTTGTTGGTGATCCTTTTAATCCAAGGTCAGAATCATCAACATCCTTTAAGTCTGCTCTTCCCCAAACAGTCACTTCTTTGTCACATGCATCAAAGATTCCACCTGGTGTCATGTAACGTGGCTGATTTAATTCAGAAAGTGCTGTCACTAAGCAAGGCATTTTTGCTTTTAATTCGTGATATCTGTCTTCATACTGTCTCTTAACGATAACAGAATCTCCATCAACTTTGATGTCTGCTGCGTAAGAGATAACTGGTAAACCAAGATGCTCAGCGATCTGTGGTCCTACCTGTGCGGTATCTCCATCGATAGCCTGACGTCCTGTGATAATCA
>ENA-OPBE01003013-OPBE01003013.1-human-gut-metagenome-genome-assembly--contig:-NODE-3013-length-11709-cov-1.899176_pt1 | contig 11709 bp, 9 predicted proteins | sample MGYA00241066_ERZ501448 | MGnify/ENA primary metagenome ERZ501448 (study PRJEB25962, sample SAMEA2042585) | human gut metagenome | biome: human gut; feature: human-associated habitat; material: faeces...
ATCCGGAGGCCCCGCCGGTGCTTTTGATATAGGGACTCTTGAGGATCAGTCTTGCCATTCGTCATCATCCCAGTCCGGCTCCTGGCGGGAGCGCGCATACTTCTCCAGAGAGATGATACCGTTTGTGGCTTTCACATTCCGGACGCTCTGCGCGCGCCTGCGCTTCAAGTCATCCCGGTCCATCTCGAACGCTTCCGCGATGATGCCGTTGGTCATGTCCTGCTCCACGCATCTGGTAAAATCTCTGCGGGCAATATAGTCCTCCAATCTGCTCAGCCTGCCGTCGATGGCAGACGTGATTGCCATGGGCAGCAGCGATGTGTTGTCCTGTATTCCCAGATAGTCCACATAGAAGTTCACGGCTTTCTCGATGAACTCATTTTTGCTCTGGCAGTTGTCGGCAGCGTACCACTGCTCGATCCTTCTTCTGGTTTCCGGCTGCATCCGGAATGCAATACGATCTCTGGTTTCTTTACTCATTCAATTCCTCCTTTTTGCTGTAAGACATCCTTGAAAAGCCCTGCAACACAGGGCTTTTCGGGGAAGCTGACGCCATCGGTGCTTTTTTCGCCTCTCAAAGACGCCAGCTTCAAACTCCCGAAACTGCCCGCACTGCGGGCGGAAGTGACTGCCTGGGAGCCATAAAAGCGCCAGGGCTTTCTCCTGCTTTTTCTTTCGTCCCGCAAAAGTCTGCCGAAAATGGCTCACATCCGGCTTCAATCCCATGGCTGGGACTGGGACTCGCTTCCTCCCGGAAAGGCGCACACAGGGCGTTCTGGCGGCCCTGTGCATTGGACTTTTTGAGGAGTTCTGCCGCACGATAGCGGGCGGCAGCCTCTGCCTGCCGGAACTGCCGCTCATAGAACGCTTCGAGTACACCTGGGATAGGAAGGATGGTGTAGAGCAGATTCCCATTCAGCGGTTTTCCGTCTTTGCTCTGCATGATGGTCGGCTTCGTGAAGATGAGACCTTTCTCCTCCAGCTGCCGCACGTACTTAGCCACCGTATTTTCACTCATGCCGATCGCCTTGCCGATGGTTTTGTAACTGGGGTAGCATTGGTAGGTTTCGCGGTTCTCACACCGGAGCAGATAGGTGTAGAGGGAGATCTCCCGGTAATCCAGACCGATGCTGAATATCTCGTTGGGCACCATAAAATAGTTTTTCTCTGCGCTGCGCTTGGGCCATTTCTTGTAACTCAATTCATACCTCCTGTGTTGTTGTAGACTTCTGTGGCACTCACACAGGGAGCGTGCGGAAAATTTTCATTGCTTTTCCGCTGCCCGTTTGCTATACTTTGATTAGTTGATTTGTGCGTGCCTGTGTGTGCGCCGAGCCGCCGGACTGTTGCCGCAGTCGCGGCGGTTTTTGTTTTGCGGTCATACTGGTGTGCATCCCTCCGCCGCTTTGCAGCTGAGTCTTTTACTTTCATCTGTGAGCTATCTTTTTTACCTCCTCCGTGTTAGAATGATTTATATAGCCGTGCCGTTGGAAACGGCACATAGCAAAAGACCGTGCTCCCGGGAGCACGGTCAGAGATGGAATGACCTTCCGAGCGAGTTGCCGAATGGCAGAGAGCGCACATGCTCTCACGGGGTGCTCTGTCAAAGGCTGTGTGGGTTCGTCAGCGCGGAGACCGTGCCGTACCGAACCGAAGGCAACCTCACCCGGGTGAAATTGTCCTTCTACTATTACTTAGAGAAAAATCGCAAAATCGGAAGGTCCCCAATTATAAACTTTTTGTGAACGCAGAAAGGGCGGTGAGCTCATGTCCTTCAAGGATACCCAGTCTTATAAAGAGCTTCAGGCGGATTGGCGCTGGATACACTCCATGGACCCGGAAGCTGCCGCCATCGCAGACCAGTGGGTGAAGGAGCACCCAGAGGAGTGGAAGGAACTGGAGCACATGCTCTACTACAGCGAAGCCAACTTTCACAAGCGAGTTGCGCCGGATACTCTGGAAGATGTGGATATCAAACAGCCCCTATCTTACAATCCAGAAGCGTTCCTGCCGGAGGAAGTGCGCAACGCGATCTACGATGATATGCGCTGGTTTGACCGAGCGAAGTATCTGCCAGAGGGATCTGATGAAGACCCGCTCATGTATGTGCGCAAAGAAATTGACGAGGGACTACATGAGCTGACCGAGTTGCAGCGGGAGATCCTGTTTCGCACCGTCATCAACGGAGAGTCCACCGAATCCGTCGCACAGGACAAACAGTGCTCGTCCAGAAATATCCGAGATATCCGCGCCCGTGCGCTTCGACAGATACGGGCCAAAATCAAAAGACATGAAGGCTACGGCAGGCCCGACGTTGCCATCATTATTTTGCTGTTTATGCTGCTTGTTGGTGTTCCGCTTGTTTGCTGGGGAGAACAGCTTTGGACCGCATATCCCTGGCTGGAGCCTGTGGCTGCAGTGCTTAGCGCATTGGTTGTGGCTGTCATGTTCCAAGATTCCTTTCGCAGAGAAGCAGAAAGCCTGCTGCGCCAGCACTGGGCCAGCCTGAATGGGGCGCAGAAAAAAGAATAATTACAAAAGAGGGAGTAAAACATTTTCGGTGTTTCACTCCCTCTTAGTATGTGGTGACAATTTGCATTATGGTCATAAGGGTCAGTCTGATAAAAAGGTTCTCCCCCCACACAGCATATGAGAAAATCCTATTTATACTTCAATGCTCCCTGTAGCATCTCGTGAAAAAATCGCTTTAATTAGCGCTGCTATAATGCAGGGATATATTCTTGCAGTTTCATTAGAGATTGTCCAAACTTGGTTGTTTTCGTCGGGATCTGCACCGTGGTCTGCCGCATTGCGGACTTGTCCAACGAATTCAATCATCCCTCGATGTTTTTTCGAAATGTGTGCAGATAATGCATCTCTCTTTTGCAGTATCCCATTTCTACCGCTTAAAGAGACTCCTTTTCTTACTGCAAAATCAGCTAAAAAAGATTCAAATGCATTTGCTGCACAAACAACGATAGAACGAACATCCACTGTCCCAGAATGAGTTTTCTGCAATGCCTCAACCAAAGGGGCAAACACATTGGATGTATTAACAAAAGTATACAGATTTTCCCCCCAATACGTACGCAACGAGTTTTCGGTAATGTTTGCCGAGCGAAGCGCAGCTTCAATAATACCTACAGCATCCACATCCTCAACAAAGCTATATAAGTTTGCGCCTTCGCTTTTAAGCGCCTTTGCGTATGTAGCAATGCTTATAAGCGTATTTTTCACGTCTCTCTCGTTGGAGGTCATCATATGTAGGGTTTTCGTTTGGCGACAAGCAAGCTCAATGGATTTTGTAAAACCGTATCGTGTCTTGAATGTATTATATGGAGCATATTGCTCCAAAATCAAGCGCATAAACACAGCCTTCTGCTCGTCTGATGATGCAGATACAAGCTTCCGGGCCAAAAATGATGGAGACCCATAACAGCCTCGTGAACTATCAAACACAATTAACTGAAGTTCACATGCCATCTGAAGTGCTTTAAGAACCTGATCGTCAGTTGCTATTCCCGTGAACTCTGCGATGAAATCCTTTGCCGCTTCAGAGCCTTTTGCGATGACAGCATCAACAACTGCAACAATATCCTCAGCAGTAGTAAGCACTATGTTATAACTCATACTGCACCTACTTTCTCTGTTATGAATAGCTTAATCATTCAGACAACTCGTAAAGCAGTTGACTAATTTTTTCGCCGAGTCCATCAATATCTGCTGGTGTACAGTTGATATTGATGTTGATGACAATAGAGTTCTTTGCCGAAATTGTTGCAACGGGAAGCGCTTGTTGGGCAACTGGTTCTGAATGCGTTTGCTCAGCAGATATGGTATTTGATGCAACAGATACTCGGGCAGAGCTTGGTTCATCCAGGACAGATAGCTTGCCGTCAACCTCTGACAATACCCCAACACTCTTAAAAATTTCAATCAGTGCTCCAGCTCCTGCGCGAGATTCCTTAGCATCTTTGAGTCCTGAAGAATAAATAATGTGATTAATGAAACTCGAACGATCCATGCCATTACGAATTCGGACAGCAGACAACATCCGGTTTAAAAAATCAACTTCAGCAATAATCTCTTTCCAAATCCGGTCAACTTCATCTGTAATTTTTGAGGTATATGCTCGTCCTAAAGCGCGTCCCGTTTCGGTTGCTGCTTTTTTATTGCCCTCCGTGATCAAACCCACTTGTACCATAAAACCATTGTTCTTGCTTACAATAGTACGAGGTACTCCAGTGGCTTGGGTTATCTCGTCCAATGATAGTGCGGTTCCTTCTTTCGTATTCGCATACGCTTGGAACAGTTTAATCAGCTCCTCATACGATGAGCACGGAAGTTTAAAGGTCTCTGCCATTTTCTATTCCTCCAATTCTTTTATTTGATGATATTTCTGTTGAAACATCAAAGCTACAAGCACCTAAATTATTATTCGCAACCGTATTAGTATTCAAAGCTTTGACGCTAAATTTAATGCAACAATATTGACTATATCGAGTGTCATTAGATTCACGAAAAACTTAGCGTTTCCATGAAGAACAGATTTTGTACATTACACATTTAGCTAAATTGTATTTGCAGAGACTATTTGTTAATTTAGTATTCTCCAAACCTTTTTGCCAACTGCATAAACGACGAGTTTGGCATTACCTGCTTGGACGGGATAAACAGATACCGCCACTTCTTATAGCCGTTTGCCTTGCCCCAGCGAGAGGCAACCTCGCAGTATTGGATACCGCGCTTTTTCTTAGCAATCACATCCGGGTCATTCAGCTTGTCCTCACCCTTGACCTCTACGAGATAAATAGTGTCCTCGGTTTCCACCACAAAGTCCGGCTCATAGTTATGACCGTGGTTATAGGTGATATTGAACTCCTGCGGCGCAGGACGAAGCCAATTCTGTACATCAGCCGATTCTGTTTCCAGGATTCGTGCCAACAACAGCTCCGGGCGGCTGTCAAATTTAGCGGTGCTGAACACGCCTCGTTTTATCCCCTCAAACAGCACAGACTGGATATTTTCCGTATACTCATCAGAGAAAAGGTTCGCACGTTCAGAGTAACGATAGGATTGCTGCAGATTATACTTTCTTGTCCCGACCACTTCTTCCTGTAAAAATCCGTTTTCACAGTAAAAATGCTGGAGCATCTGCTTGTAGATTTTATTGCCAATATCCCGCTTGTACATCATAATGATGTTTTGCATTCCGTTTGTGCCATATCGGGTTTCGTAATGGTCGCAGACCTGAGTAATCAGCTTGAACAGCAGTTTGGAACACTTTTCGTAATCGATTTCCGGTTTTGCACGCAGCTGTTCCAGAATGACTTTTTTAGGATTGTATCCTTCAAAATCAATAGCGTTGCCCTTGATGCGCTGCCTGTCCTGCATATCCTCCAGATTCTGCACAAGCAGCTCATTCCTAATCGGCACATGGGTGAACTCCGCCATATCCAAATCAAAGTCCACAAACACATATTCCTCGACCCCGGCATCCGTAACCTTAATGCGTGGAATCGGGATGAATTTATTCACAGCAGCCCGGTGCGTTTCCTCGGTCTGCTGAAGCATCCATGCGGCAATCGGCATTTCGTTCTCTTTGAACGTTTGACCAAGGTCTTTGTCCTCGGATACCTGCTGCTTGACCGTTTCTACGATTTGCTGTGCCTGCGTCGGAGTAACCGTGTGAGCCGGGGTATGCTGAATATGTTCCTCGACCTCCGCCTGAATCAGCTCCGTTGCTTTCTTGAGCAGTGCATCCGTGGCATCCGTCTTTTCAATTTTGGTATGGGCATATGCCTTTTCCAGTTCGGCATCCGGCTCGGCATCAATCGTCAGTTGGGTATAAACGACCTCTTCCAGCTTTATTTCCTCAACTTTGATCACATTTCCGGCCTTGAAGATAGAATCGCCCTTCTGCGCTTCTGCCAGGATATCGTTGAACTTATCATGGGCAGTCAGCATCACAGCGTCCACATCCCGGTCGCCGGTGCGCTCACCATAGGGCAAACGCAGGCCTCTTCCGACCATCTGCTCTCGAAGAATCTTGGATGCTGCCGTGCGAAGCGGCACAATGGTATAGAGGTTGTTGACATCCCAACCTTCCTTGAGCATATTGACGTGGATTACGATTTCTACCGGGTTTTCGGGATTCTCCACATCCAGAAGCAGCCGGGTGTTGGCTTCGGTTTCTGCACCTTTCTGCTTGGAATGAACAACGATGGTTTTGTTGCGGTATGCGCCGCCACGGAACTCGTCCGACTTTACAAACTGCTCCACCCATGTTGCATGGTCGGTATCTTTACAGACCACCAACATAAACGGCTTCACGACCGGCTTTCCATGGTTGACAGCATAAACCTCCAGTTTCCGTTTGGTGCTCTCATGACAGGTGATGCCGTCCAACAGCATCATTTTATCCAGTTGCTCGTCCCCAAAGTTGTAAAAATCGATGTCGGAGCGTGTGACAGCAAAGGGTGTACGAGTATAGCCGTCCTCGATGGCCTTGGACAACGGATACTCATATACAACATTTTTGAAAGGAACTTGCTTATTACCCTTCGTCACAAGGGGAGTCGCAGTAAGCTCCAATCCCAGCAGCGGATGCAGTTCATTGAGCGCCTGCATTCCCCTCTCTGCCCGGTAATGGTGAGATTCATCCATAATCAGCACCAAGTCCGGCAGGTCGGAGAGCGCCTGATAGAACGAGTCACCAATAAGCTCGTTCACCTTTTTCATGTTTGCGCCCTCTTTGTTGAACTTATCGATGTTATATACGAAGATATGTACATCAGATTCAAACAAAGAGAGGTTCTTTTCCCGGTAATCGTCATCCGTGATAATCTGCGGCTGTACGGTAAAGCAGCCCAGCCCCCGGAACACATACTTCGGACTGCCGTTATCACTCAAATCCTTCTTGAGCTTCTCATAGATCGTGGTATTGGGCGCAACCACGAAAAAGTTCCGGATGTTGTGCTGCGTATACAGATAGGCGATGAAAGCGCCCATCAGCCGGGTTTTACCCACACCGGTGGCCAGAGCAAAAGTCAAAGACATGAAATCCCGCTCGAAATCCGTACAAATCGGATACATAGCATGAACTGCACCCAGTGCTGCTTTCAGATTCATGCCCTTGCGCAGGGGCACTGCATTCGTGATTTCTTCCAGGATTTTCAGAGATTTTGTCTGCGGCTTGCGCAGAGACATCACACCGCTGATATAGTCCGTGGTATAAAGCGGAAAATCATTAAACATCCTGTTCCTCCTCGTCATCATACACCGGCGGATGGACGATGTTCAGATTGTAGTCGGTCTTGCCAAACTCACAGCGTTCCAACAGCATTTGCGGAATTTTCTTGACGGCAATGTTGTCGTAAGCCTTGTCCAGTCCATTGTCAAAGGAGCGGCAGGCAATAATGAGATATTCGCCCTCCTCCATGGTGTCCTTGATAGAGTCCAGATAGGTACTGTTCAGGTGACGGGTCGTCACAAATAGGTAGCTGTTTTCGTTGCCCACAGACTGTTTCCAGAACAGTTCTCCGTCCGGCTGATAATGAAAGCCCTCGTGCAGGGCAACGGCAGCCGCCAGCATATTGGCATCGTAGTCCTCGTTGATGACATATTCGTCAAAGGCGTCTTTGTTGATGAGGGTAGGCGCGACCTCATAGAAGCGATACCCGCCGCCGCCCTGCCAATTCTGCGCTTTTGTGATGCCGCCGGGGTCTTGACCCGCAACCACCTTGTCCATACGCACCCTGCAGTGGGTGTAGGCATGATTGCCCATTTCCACGCCGATCCAGCGCCGCCCCATTTTCTGCGCCACGGCAGCAGTCGTGCCGGAACCAAGGAAAGAATCGAGAACAAGGTCGCCGGGATTACTGCCCAAAGTCAGCACGCGTTCGATTAGTCGCTCTGGTTTTGGTGTTGCAAAGACAGATTCTCTACCAAATAATGCAATGCCCTCTTTTTTTGCCTCATCTGTATGCCCAACCTCGTTGTAAGGCCACCAATTATGTGGCGTCATTCCTTGACGCACTTCCGACAAGAACAGCTTGAGTGCTGGAACAGTATTCTTCCCATCTATACCCCACCAAAGCCTATTTTCTTCTACATGTTTTTGGTGCGTCGACAATTCATATTTCCACGCCTTAGCTCCGTTCTTGATAATCTCTCCGGTAAAGGGGTTGATTATGTCATAACATAAATTGGGCCGTTGCTTCGTTGTAGCTTGATTCAAATAATCAACTGCCTTCCATGGACCTCTTGGATCATTGTCAGGATTTGAATAACGCGCAATAGATTCCTGCGTTCTTGGCAGTAAATTACATTTAAATGATTCGCTTTTTGAGTAAACTAAGACATACTCACTAATTGTTGCTATTCCCCTGAAGTTATTACTCACGCTGTATTTTCTTTGCCATGTTACCGTCGTTCTGTAATTATTACGCCCAAAAACCTCATCACACAATACTTTCAGGTAGGCTGCTTCATCGGCATCAATACTGATCCATATACTTCCGTCATCAGAAAGAAGTTCTCTAAGGAGTTTCAGCCGTGGTAACATCAGATTCAGCCATTCACTATGCTCCAGATTATCATCATAATGCTCGAATGCAGAACCGGTATTATAGGGCGGATCAATATAGATGCACTTTACCTGTCCGGCGAATTTGCTCTCCAGCGCCTTCAGCGCCAGCAGATTATCTCCGTGGATCAGCATATTCTGCGTATCCGGGTCGGCTGCGGTGTTGGACAGTGCCGTGTTTTCAATCAGCAGGCGCGGTTCTACCCGAATCGGTTCGTCCTTGCCGTACCATGTCAGTTCCAGTTTATTGGCCATATTTCTGCCACCCTTCCTTTGCCGCAAGTGCTGCAAGTTGATTCTCTAAATTATAACGAATGTCTAATTCTGTCATCCGCTCAATAGGACGAGACACTGTTGTCGGCATTGACTTGATTGCAAAGAAAATCTCAGGATACTTCGCATCATTTTGCAGCACCTGCCTTTGCGCCGCAGAACGGTCAAACGGATTCTTCTGCAATTCATTCCATGTATCCAGAATGTCCTTTTCCAAATCGGTGAGGTATTGTTTCTCTTGCAAGAAGGTTATCAAAATATTATAATCCATCAGTTATTCTCCTCTGCGCCAGTCATTTGCAAGGTCTATATTAGCAATCAGTTGAACATTTTTCCAACTATCGCTATAATTCCTGCGGTTTCTGTACACAACACAACCACCCCGAAAGGCTTTATTTGTAAATATCACTCACACAGCCTCTGGTACGCTTTACGAACAGTCTTCGCCATCAAAATCCTGCGCTGATTTAGGAACTCCATGTATTCCATGTTTTCAAAATTATTCGGTAGAGCGTGTTCCTTGCAGGTTTTGCGATAACCTTCTTCGCCCAGCTTTTGGCGGTAATGAGAGACATAATCTTGGGGCGCCTTATCTGAAATCTCGATGTTGGTGGCGTAGTCGAGATAGGTAAAGTTTGCGATCTGGTTCCGGTCACGGTCGCTGGTAAAACCAATGCCAGTCAGGTAGTTTTTCGGGAAAATGTGATGCTTGTCGATAGCATTCTTCGTTCCGCTGGAACCCAAGATGAAATACTTGGATACTGGGGTGTTGCTGAACAACATAGGAGTATTCAGCACGATCTGAGCTGCCACATATCCATACCACGCCGGAGAAATAGCCGCAGCGCTGTTCAGCTCGTTAGGTAGAGTCAAACTGAAATAATCGTCTGTGAAGTGTGTTTCGATTACACGGTCAATATAGGCAATGAACTCTGCCGCCGTATGAACATCACGCAGATCTGCAAATTGCTTTTCCACTTCGGACTCCGTGGAGCCGGTGTAGAAATATGTGATGGTGCTCATAAAGAACCACTTGCTGGTGCATTTCTTCAACTGCGCCGCATCCAGTTTGTAGTCGTATTTGGCAATCAGGTAAAGGACATAACTGAAAACGATAGCGTTGGACGATGCAATCAGCTTGTCGCTGATATATCCGGCCTCTGCCACGATGTTAATGAAACTGTGCCAGTTGTTAAGGTTCATGACCTTGTCCAAAGCGTCCTTGAAAATCTGGAGATTTTCATACCGGACTTCATCAGAGAACTTTCCAGTCTCAAGATTTTTACCTCGCAAAAGCATGTAGGCGTATCTCAACCGGGCACGCTTGAAACCAACGCCAACGGCCATGCGAATCAGATGAGAAGGTTCAATTGCCAAAAGTGTGTTGTAAGAGGTGTTGGCGGCTGGTACTCTGGATGCTGCTGCAAACGCATTGATCTTATTGCTGGTTTCATTCTCGTAAACGGAGATAAGAGTCTGAATGAAGTTGTTCTCCGTCAGACTCTGTCCGCCAGAATTGACTCTGACGAAAATATCTGCGACATCTTCTTCGTCTGCCGTGTAACTGATTTCCAGAGTAGGCAGAGAATAATCAGACAAATTCAGAAGCGCATTGATGTTATCTTCGATTCTATCTTCTTCCTCGTCTGTCAGCAAGGGGAGTTCTTTCTTACTGCGGCCTTCGTTGGCTTCCTTGATAAAATGTCGCCGCAGAGAACTGATGGAATTGTCCTCTTTTGCCAGGAACACATCACTGATGCGACTGATCCACTCGGTGTCTTTTTCGTATGCCTGGGACCACACGGCAAATTCGCGAGTCAGCGGATTATAGGAGATTTTTATTTCACGATCTGCGAAATTCTTGTCCTTCACCTTGACCGCAAACATAGCCGCAACAAGGGCAGTCAAACGCTGCTGCCCGTCAATGACGAGTTCCTTAGGTTCTTCATAGGTTTTTGAGTTATCTCCAATCGTGCTCTTTTTGCTCTCATAATCAACTGGAGACTCCCACAGCATGATATAGCCAATGGGATAGCCCTTGAGCATAGAGTCAAACAACTCACGAACTTTATTGTCCCTCCAAACAAAAGGACGCTGAAGATCAGGCAGACCGATGCGGCCATTGCGTACATCTTTGACCAAATCCCCGACTTTACTGGGGATATTCTTAAACAGTTCTTTTCCCATCTGGATCCTCCGAAAAGCAACGCTATGGTTGCTGCATTTTCTCTATATAAGTCTACCATAAGTGGTGTCCGTTATAGTGGACACTTAGGATTTCAATTTGTATGTTCTATTGCGGTTGCCGCCTTCGGTAATAATGATTTCTTCTTTCACCATTTTTGTAAGCACTGCTCTGGCACGAGGACTACTGATCTCCAACAGATCCGCAATCGTTTTACAATCCGCTTGAATCTCGCGGGTCAAGTATTCGATGACGGATTGTTTTTGCCTGCTGTAAATTGTGTGATTGCTTGCTTTTATCGCTTGCTTTTTACCGCTTGCTTTTTCAAAAACGAGCGATAAAATTGTCCGCTCCGGCTCGAGTTGCTCTGTAATCTCCGGAGTTGTCCAATTCTGCTCACGCCAGACGCGGAAGATATTCGGAATGCCGCTACCGGCACGCTCGCCAATATCAATCAGGTTGAACATTTTCAGCATCGCGCCGTTCCGCGGGTCGGATACACCGCCGCTTTTCGCCGCGTCCACTTCAATACGGAAGCTGCCAGGGTTGGACATGGTAATGCTGTCCCGCTTTTTAATAATGACCAGTCCCTGCCTGCCATAATAATCGGCATGAACCAGGCAATTTGCCAGCGCTTCGCGCAGTGCTTTATGCACATCTGTAT
>ENA-OPBE01003014-OPBE01003014.1-human-gut-metagenome-genome-assembly--contig:-NODE-3014-length-11702-cov-2.390916_pt1 | contig 11702 bp, 10 predicted proteins | sample MGYA00241066_ERZ501448 | MGnify/ENA primary metagenome ERZ501448 (study PRJEB25962, sample SAMEA2042585) | human gut metagenome | biome: human gut; feature: human-associated habitat; material: faeces...
ACGGCACTGTCTGAGCGCAGCGAGTTCGCCGTTTTTTCAAGCGCCCTTAGCAAAATCCCAAAGCCTTAGAGTTTCCTGGCCTCCGAAACCGCGCCATCCTGGAGGAACATCCCCGACACGGCGGCGGGCACGGGATCTGGTATTGGTAAAAATGTAATGTTAAAAACCTTACTATATGGTTTTGAAAACTAGATATATAATACTTTGAATATCAAAGTATGTCAAGAGGGAAAATGAGAAAAAGGTGATTGATAGGGGGTGGGAGGTGTGGTAGAGTGGGAGATAGAAAGAAAAGTTAAGACGGGAGGATGAAGAATGATGTTAAAGGATCTGGTATTAAAAAACAGGAGTTATCGTGGTTTTGATGAGTCGGTGAGGATTTCGCGGGAGACGTTGGAAGGGTTTGTGGATTGTGCGCGGCTTTGTCCTTCGGGGGTGAATAAGCAGCCGTTGAAGTATTTTCTGGCGTGGGAGCCGGAAGAAGTGGAGAAGGTGCAGGGACTGACAAAGTGGGCGCGGGCGCTGCCGGAGATGGTTTTGCCGCATCCGGGAAAACGGCCGACGGGCTTTGTTGTGATCTGTCAGAATAAGAGGATTGATGAGAATCTGAACCGGTATCAGAAGGATGTCGGAATTGTGGCGCAGACGATGCTGCTTGCGGCGGTGGAGCAGGGGCTTGGCGGCTGCATGATCGGGAATTTTCAGGCGGGCGAGGTAATGGAGGTACTTGGACTGCCTGAGGAGATCCGGCCGCTTTTGATTGTGGCGTTTGGAAAACCGGCGGAGGAGATTCATCTGGTAGATGTGCCGGAGGATGGGAATACGAATTATTACCGGGATGAAAATGATGTGCACTATGTGCCGAAGAGAACGCTGGCGGATGAATTGCTGAACTGAAGATAGAAACTGAAGATAGAGCCGGAAAATTCCGGAAAAATGTCGGATGAACCGTCCTAAAAAGTTAGATCTAAAAAATCTGATTTCTTGGGGCGGTTCAAAGAATCCGGCATTTTTTTACTTTACAGGAAATTTCGTTGAATTTTCCTGTAAAGTAAAAAGCCCTCCGGGCAGGATCGCACTGTGGCGGAGGGGAAAGGAAAGCACAGGCTCTTATTAGTTTCTGTGTAGCCCGAAAAAGGGAAAATGTCCCATACTTTCTGGCAATCCGGGGAGATGTCTGGTGGGCAGAAAATGGTGCAAATAAAGATGTTTTTTCCTGCAAAACAGAACCTTTTTTCTCGAAAGGGATCATGATAAAATGAGAAAAAATGGGGGAATTTTCAAAAATAAGATGGAGGAGGATATTGAAATGAAAATTTATCACGCACAGGTGAATCATCTGGAAAATCCAATGGGGTTCCGAATGGAGAGAACGGTCTTTTCCTGGAAAGTGAAAGACGCGGAAGGAAAAAAACAGAGCTATGCGAGAATCCGTGTAGCATCGGATGCAGCGATGGAGCATCTGCTGTTTGATTCCGGAGAGGATGATAAGGCGAGCAGTCTTTTCTATCCGGTGAAGCTGGATCTGGAGCCGAGAACGCGGTATTACTGGAACGTGGAAGCGGGCAGTGATGCCGGGGAGACGGCGGTGAGTGAAGTACAGTTTTTTGAGACCGGAAAACGGAATGAAGCATGGACAGGAAAATGGATTTCCTGTGACAGTAAGGAGAACCGTCATCCATATTTTGAAAAAGAAATTGTTCCGGCAAAAGAGGTAGCGAAGGCCAGGCTGTATGTCTGCGGACTTGGACTGTATGAGGTGTATGTGGATGAGAAGCGTGTCGGGGATGAGTACCTGACGCCGTACAGCAATGATTACAATGAATGGGTACAGTATCAGACGTATGATGTGACAGAGGAGGTTTCAAAACAGGGAATGCTCCGTGTGCTGCTTGGAAACGGCTGGTACAAGGCGCGGTTTGGATTCAGTGCGTTTGAGGACAAGGGATTTTACGGCAATGAGTGGAAGCTGATTGCGGAGCTGCATCTGACGTATGCGGACGGTTCGGAAGAGGTGATTGGCACGGATGAATCGTGGCAGGTGCGGCGCAGTAAAATTGCATTCTCGAATCTTTACGACGGTGAGCACCGGGACGACACGCTGTCGGAACTGCCATTGGAGAAGGCGGTTTTTTGTGAGGCACCAAAAGGAGAACTGACGGAACGCATGAGCCTTCCGGTGACGATTCATGAAACGTTTGAACCTAAAGAACTGCTTCATACTCCGGCCGGCGAGCTGGTCTTCGATATGGGGCAGGAGTTTACGGGAATTTTCAAGATGCATGTCAACGTGCCGGCAGGAACCAAAGTTCATGTTCAGACAGGTGAGATTTTGCAGCGCGGCAATTTCTACAATGACAATCTGCGGAGTGCAAAATCCGAATACATCTATATTTCCGATGGAACCGAAATGGATCTTGTGCCGCATTTTACGTTCTACGGCTACCGTTACGTGAAGATCGAAGGCATTCCGGATCTGAAAAAAGAGGATTTCACGGGTCTTTCTTATTACAGCAACATCACAGCGACAGGCTGGATGAAAACAGGAAGTGATTTGGTCAATCAGCTCATCAGTAATGTGCGCTGGGGCTTAAAGTGCAATTTTGTGGATGTTCCGACCGACTGCCCGCAGCGTGATGAGCGCATGGGATGGACGGGTGATGCACAGGTGTTCTCGCCGACGGCAATGTATCTCGAAGATACGTATGCATTCTATGCAAAATACCTGTACGACATGGCAAAAGAGCAGAGCGTGCTTGGTGGAAAGGTTCCGCATGTGGTGCCGTCGTGCGGCGTGGAAGACGCGGCATGTGTCTGGGGCGATGCGGCGTGCATCATTCCGTGGAATCTGTATCTGTTTTACGGGGATAAGAGTATTCTGGAAGATCAGTTTGTGAGCATGAAATCGTGGGTGGATTACATCACGAAAGTGGATGGGGATAACCACGGCTGGCGGTATATTTTCCACTTCGGCGACTGGCTGGCACTGGACAATCCGGTACAGGGAGCGGAGCAGGTCATGGGTGCAACGGACGAGGAGTTTATTGCAAACCTGTATTATGCGATCAGCGCAGGAATCGTGGCAAAAGCAGCCGGTGTGCTGGGATACCGCGAGGAGCAGGAGAAGTATCAGAAGCTGTCCGAGGAGCAGTTTGCTGTGGTACAGGAGGAATATTACAGCGCAACAGGCCGCTGCTGCATCAAAACACAGACGGCGTTGCTGCTGACGCTGAAATACCATCTGTCAAAGAACGAAGAGCTGACAAAACGGCAGCTTCTGAAGCTGTTTGAGCAGAGTAACCACAAACTGAAGACGGGATTTGTCGGAACACCATTGCTGAACAATGTGCTCACCGACAACGGCATGAACGATCTCGCCTACGAACTGTTGCTGAACGAGGAATTTCCGGGTTGGCTTTATGAGGTTAAGCTTGGTGCAACTACCGTCTGGGAACGCTGGAATTCCCTTCTTGCGGACGGTACGATTTCCGGCATCAGCATGAACAGTATGAACCATTATGCTTACGGCTCCATCCAGGAATGGATGTTCCGTCACGTTGCCGGCATCAACACGATGGAATCCCATCCGGGTGCCAGGACCGTACAGTTTGCACCGACGCTGAACTGGGATTTGAGGTATGCAGAGGCAAAATATGATTCTGCATCGGGAATGTACAGCATTCGCTGGGAGCTTTCCGATAAAGAGCACGTGACCATCACCATGGATGTTCCGTTCGACTGCACCGCAGAGGCCGTACTTCCAATGGTTGCCAAAAGTGAAAAAGAAGCGGTTGCAGAAGTGCTCGGATCAGAAGAAAACGGTAGATACCTGCTGGAGCCGGGACACTATGAGGTAAGCTATCAGCTTTCCGGTTGGAAAGAAAAAACGGCAGTATGTGTGGAATAAAACCGCAGTTTTTTTCAAAAAATAAGAAGCGAGGTGAATGCTGCAATTTTGCAATGGGACAAAATGAGAAAATTGTTCCAATTATTATGAAAAGAATGTAAATAAAAATAAATAATTTGGAAAATATACAAATTCATTTGTCTTATGAAAACGTTTATGGTACAATCTGACTAAGTGGTTACAAAAATGGAAGTGTGTTTTGGGGAAAATGAAACAAGACACAGATCCGAGGGTCTGACAAAAAGAGGCGGCAGAAAGGGACAGGATATGAAGAAGTGGACGGGGATGATTACCAATCTCACAATGTTGACACAATTCGGACTGTCTCTTGTGACGCCTCTTTTTCTTTGTCTGGCACTTTGCTGGTGGCTTTGCGACCGCTTTTCGGTTGGAACATGGATTTATCTGATCGGCTTTTTCTTTGGGATCGGAGGCGGTGCCGTGACAGCCTGGAAATTCGGGCAGAGCGTTCTGCGGCATCAGAAACGCATCGAGACGGAGCCGGACGGAAAAAAGAAGAAAAAGAGGGTGTCTTTCAACCGACATATTTAGAACGTGTCTGAAAAAGTTTTCACAGTTGACGAAGATCAAGTGGCAGAGAAAAGATTTCAGACTGATTTTAAGGGGAAAATCCCTTAGAAAGGAAACAAGACGATATGAGCAATTTCGGAGACAAGGTCCAACCGGCCGTAAAAAAGGAGACGAAAAATGTTGCCATCTATACTGTTGTCGGCGTGGTTGTGATGTGGGTCGGGTTTCTGATCCTGCACCTGATCTGGCCGGAAAAAATCCCATTTGACTATCGGGTGATCCTTGGGGGAATCGGAGGCGGTGCCGTTGCGGTGCTGAACTTTTTCCTGATGGGTATGGCAGTACAAAAAGCAGTGTCCGAGACAGACGAGGCGGGAGCAAAGCGACGGATGCAGGCAAGCTATTCGCAGAGAAATCTGATGCAGATGCTCTGGGCAGTTCTGGCGATTGTGCTTCCATGCTTCCAGTTTGCTGCAGGAATCCTGCCGCTTTTAATTCCGGGAACGGCCATCAAGCTGATGGGCATAAAAAACAGCATAAAGCGCTGAACCTGATCTCAGGCGAAAGCCGCAAAGACGGGACGGCGTTTTAAAACCGAAACTGCGAAGCAGCGATTCGGTTATAAGCAAGCAGCGAAGCGGATTGTGAAGATCCGCTTTGACAAAAGGTTCAAATTTTTTATTTTATTTCATACAGAGGAGGTGAGAAAAGAGAATGGATGTTGATATCTCCGGTGCAAAAGTCTTTTTTACGATCCCGATCGATTTCCCGCTGTTCGGGAAAATTCAGATCAGCGAAACGCTGGTGGTAAGCTGGATTGTAATGGCACTCATTACCGGACTTTGCATCTGGCTTACAAGAGATTTGAAGGTGCGGAACATCTCCAAACGCCAGGCGGTGGCAGAAATGATTGTGGAAACCGCAAACAAATTTGTCATCGGCAACATGGGAGAAAAATTCCGCTATCTGATTCCTTTTGTGTCGGCGCTTTTCGCGACCAGCGTTGTCTCGAACCTGATCAGCCTGATCGGACTTCGAAGTCCGACAGCAGATCTTTCCACCGAGGCGGCCTGGGCTGTTGTGGTTTTCATCATGATCACCACACAGAAGATCAAAACCAACGGTTTTGGCGGATATCTGAAGGGCTTCACGACTCCGATTGCGGTTATGACACCGTTTAACGTTTTGTCGGAGCTCGCAACGCCGATCAGTATGGCGTGCCGTCACTTTGGAAACATCCTTTCCGGCGTTGTCATCAATGCCCTGATCTACGGATCGCTGGCACTGGCAAGCGGAAAGTTGCTGGGACTGCTTCCCGGCGTGCTCGGAAGAACCCTTTCACAGATCCCGATTCTGGATGTCGGTGTCCCGGCTGTTCTGTCGGTCTACTTTGACTGGTTTTCCGGCGTGATGCAGGCCTTTATTTTCTGTATGCTGACTGTCATGTACATTGCGAATGCAGCAGAGGAAGGCTAAAGAGATTAAAAAATGAGGTTTACAAAAAGAAAATACAGGAGGAAAACAAGATGGATTTTCAGATTTTAGCAAAAGGTATCGCTCTCGCAGGATGCGCAATCGGCGCAGGATGCTCCCTGATCGCAGGTATCGGACCTGGTATCGGTGAAGGTAACGCCGTAGCAAAGGCACTTGAGGCAATCGGACGTCAGCCGGAATGCAAAGGCGATGTAACAAGCACCATGCTTCTTGGATGCGCGATCGCAGAGACAACCGGTATTTACGGCTTCGTAACCGGCCTGCTTCTGATCTTCGTAGCACCGGGAATGTTCATGAACTTCCTGAAATAGTTGCAAGGAGTAAATGATTGCTAGGAGGAAAGAAACTATGCAGGTTCAGGAACTGGTAGGAATTGTCCCCTGGACTTTTATCGCACAGATCTGCAACCTCTTCATCCAGATGTATCTGATCAAACGGTTCCTTTTCAAACCGATCAATGAGATGCTGGAAAAACGGCGTGCGGCAGCCGACGCGGAGATCACAGACGCAGAGGCGGCAAAAAAAGAAGCCAACGCCATCAAAGAGGAATATGAGCAGAATATGCAGGAGGCCAAGGCAAAAGCCAACGAGATTCTCGAAAGCGCCAGAAAGACAGCAACGATGCAGAGCGAGAAAATCGTAAAAGAGGCTTCCGAACAGGCAGCTGCCCTGAAAAACAAGGCAGAAAAAGAGATTGCCCAGGAGAAAAAGAAAGCGGTCAATGAAGTCAAAGGCGAGATCGGCGGCATTGCCATGGATATTGCCGGAAAGGTCATTGAACGTGAGATTAATGAAAAAGACCATGAGAAGCTGATAGATGAATTTATATCGAATGTAGGTGAAGCATCATGACAGAAACTGCCAGAGTATACGGTGGGAGCCTGTATGAGCTGGCCCAGGAGGAGCATCTCGAAGAGGAAATCCTTTCCGAGATGAAGGAGATCCGAGCTCTGTTCCGGGAAAATCCGGAGTATCCGCGCCTTTTATCGGAGCCTTCGATTCCGCGAAAAGAGCGGATCGGGCTGATCGACGCGGCATTTGGCAGCCAGGCGGAACCGTATTTGGTCAATTTTATCAAACTGCTGTGTGAAAAAAATCTTCTCCGGGAATTCGGCGGATGCCAGGAAGCGTTTCAGCGCAGATACTTTGCGGCGCACAACATTGCCGAGGCAGTTGTGACGAGCGCAGCATCCCTGTCGAAGGAACAGGAAGAGCTTCTGAAGAAAAAACTGGAAACGATGAGCGGAAAAACAGTGGTGATGGAACTGAAAACCGATCCGTCCGTTCTGGCGGGTGTCCGTGTGGAGCTCGACGGAAAGCTGCTTGACGGAACCGTAAAGGGACGTTTGTCCGAGCTTTCCAGAAGAATCAGCGATACAGTGGTGTAGGAGGAAAAAATGCAACTGAAACCAGAAGAAATATCCAAGGTCATCCGCAGCCAGATCAAATATTATGAAAATGCGATCCGGCAGGATGAGACAGGCACCGTTCTGATGGTCGGAGACGGAATCGCAAGAGCCAGCGGTCTTTCGAACTGCATGGCAGGCGAGCTGCTGGAATTTGAGGATGGAAGCTATGGAATGGCACAGAACCTCGAGGAAAACAGCGTATCTGTCGTTTTATTCGGTTCCGGCGAGAACATCAGCGAGGGACAGCTTGTAAAAAGAACGGGAAAGGTTGTTTCGGTTCCGGTCGGAGAAGGCATGATCGGACGCGTTGTCAACGCGCTCGGCCAGCCAATCGACGGCGCAGGCCCGATTACGGCAGCAGAGTACCGTCCGATTGAAAGTCCGGCACCGGGCATCTGTGAGAGAAAAGGTGTTAATCAGCCGCTGCAGACCGGTATCAAAGCTGTCGATGCGATGATCCCGATCGGACGCGGACAGCGTGAGCTGATCATCGGAGACCGTCAGACCGGAAAGACAACGATCGCAACCGATACCATTCTGAACCAGAAAGGCAAGGATGTGATCTGTATCTACGTTGCCATCGGACAGAAACGTTCGACAGTAGCGTCCTTAGTAGAAAATCTTGAGAAGAACGGCGCAATGGCGTACACCATCGTCGTGGCAGCGACGGCATCCGAAGCGAGCCCGCTGCAGTATATCGTACCGTATTCCGGTTGTGCCATGGGCGAGTACTTTATGTATCAGGGAAAAGATGTGCTGATCATTTATGATGACTTAAGTAAGCACGCGGTTGCATACCGTGCACTCTCCCTGCTGATCCGCCGTCCGCCGGGACGTGAGGCTTATCCGGGAGATGTTTTCTATCTCCATTCCAGACTTCTGGAGCGTGCCGCAAAGCTGGACGATGAACACGGCGGCGGATCCATGACGGCCCTGCCGATCATTGAGACCCAGGCAGGCGATATTTCCGCCTATATTCCGACGAACGTCATCTCCATCACAGACGGCCAGATTTTCCTTGAGACAGAGCTGTTCCACTCGGGCGTTATGCCGGCGGTAAACCCTGGCGTATCCGTATCCCGTGTCGGTGGAAATGCGCAGATTAAGGCGATGAAGAAGGTAGCCGGAACTCTGAAACTGATCTATTCCCAGTACCGCGAGCTGGCAAGCTTTGCACAGTTCGGATCCGACCTGGATGCCGATACAAAGGCGCGTCTGGAGCAGGGTGTGCGTATCGTGGAAGTATTAAAACAGAACCAGAATGCACCGGTTCCGGTAGAAAAACAGGTGGCCATTCTTTATGCGGTAACGAAAGGAATTCTGTCAAAGGTTGCAGCTGAGGATGTCCGCGCCTATGAGGACGGACTGTATACCTGGCTTGATACCGATGCAGAGGGTGCTGCCGTGATGCAGGAGATTTCCGCAACCGGAAAACTCGAGGCAGATACCGAAGAGAAGCTGAAAAGTGCGCTTGAATCGTACACCGAAAACTTTATCAATACAAGACCTGCAAAATAAGGAAAGAAGGAGGAGCCTATGGCTGCAAACATGAAAGCCGTAAAGCTGAGGATCAAAAGTGTCGAAAGCACGATGCAGATTACCAAGGCGATGGAACTTGTAGCGTCCTCCAAGCTGCGAAAAGCGAAGGAGCGGGCTGATACCTGCCGTCCGTATTTTCAGGAGCTGTACCGCACTTTGCAGGATATTGCAAAAGGAAACACGGAATTTTATTCCATTTATGCAAAAGAGGCAAAAAACGAGAAATGCTGCTACGTGCTGGTTGCCGGAGACCGCGGCCTTGCGGGTGGATACAATGCCAATCTGTTCCGATGCTTTGAGGCCGATGCCAAAGGAAAAGAGATCTGTGTGGTTCCGGTCGGCAAAAAGGCAGTGGAGTATGCAAAATCCCGGAAGCTGGACATTCTGACGGACAGCTTTGCCGAGATCGCAAATCTTTCCGTGGCAGACAGCTTTGAGATCGCGCGCGCACTGTGCCGTGAATTCCGGAAAGGGACCTTCGGACATGTGGAGCTTTGTTACACAAAATTCGTGTCGATGCTGTCGCAGATGCCGGTTTCCGTGCCGATCCTGCCTCTGATTGACATTGCAAAAGAGGACGGAGAGGATCCGGAAGCGAAAAAAATCCGAAATCTGATCCTGTATGAGCCAAACGGTGTCGAGGTATTCGAAGCGATTGTGCCGGAATACTTAGGCGGCCTGATCTACGGCGGTATCTGTGAGAGTGTGGCAAGTGAGCTTGCGGCACGCCGTACCGCAATGGAGGCGGCAACGGGAAATGCAGAGGAGATGATTGAACAGCTCAATCTGTATTATAACCGTGCCCGTCAGGCAAGCATTACGCAGGAGATCACGGAGATCGTCGGCGGTGCGGAAGGCGTGTAAGAGTGGAAACAAGAAAAGTGAGGAGAAGTCGTTAAATGAGTGAAAAACACATTGGCGAGGTTGTGCAGGTAACGGGTCCTGTTCTGGACATCCGTTTTCCGGAAGGAGAGCTGCCGGCACTTCTGAATGCCATCGAGATAGACAACCACGGCGAGAAACTGGTTGTGGAAGTGGCGCAGCAGACGGGCGACAATATGGTCCGCTGTATTGCCATGAAATCCACAGACGGACTCGTCCGCGGAACAAAAGCAGTTGACACGGGCGGCCCGATCGCCGTTCCGGTCGGAGAGGAGTGCTTAGGCCGCGTGTTCAACCTGCTCGGTGAGACCGTAGACAATAAGCCGGCACCGGAAACAGCAGAAAAATGGCCGATCCACCGCGATCCGCCGTCCTATGAGGAACAGGTTCCGGCAACGGAGATCCTCGAAACCGGAATCAAGGTCGTTGACCTGATCTGCCCGTATGCCAAGGGCGGAAAAATCGGTCTGTTCGGCGGTGCCGGTGTTGGAAAAACAGTCCTTATCATGGAGCTGATCCACAACGTGGCAACGGCACACGGCGGACTTTCTGTTTTCACCGGTGTCGGAGAGCGTACCCGTGAAGGAAATGACCTTTACAACGAGATGAAAGAGAGCGGTGTTATCGACAAAACAGCACTGGTCTATGGACAGATGAACGAGCCGCCGGGAGCGCGTATGCGTGTCGGACTTTCCGGCCTTACCATGGCAGAATACTTCCGTGATGTGAAAAATCAGGATGTACTGCTGTTCATCGATAATATTTTCCGATTTACGCAGGCAGGTTCCGAGGTTTCGGCTCTGCTTGGCCGTATGCCGTCCGCAGTAGGATACCAGCCGACGCTGGCAACCGAGATGGGCGCACTGCAGGAGCGTATTACTTCCACAAGAAAGGGATCCATCACATCGGTACAGGCTGTTTACGTGCCGGCCGATGACCTGACCGACCCGGCTCCGGCAACAACGTTTACCCATCTGGATGCCACGACGGTACTTTCCCGTGAAATTTCCAGCCAGGGTATTTATCCGGCCGTTGATCCGCTTGATTCTACCAGCCGTATCCTGACACCGGAAATCGTAGGCCATGAGCACTATGAGGTAGCACGTGCCGTACAGCAGGTGCTGCAGAGATACAAAGAGCTGCAGGATATCATCGCCATCATGGGTATGGACGAGCTGTCCGAAGAGGATAAGCTGACGGTCAGCCGTGCACGTAAGGTACAGCGTTTCCTGTCCCAGAGCTTCTCGGTAGCGGAGCAGTTTACCGGTATGGAAGGAAAATATGTGCCGTTAAAAGAAACTCTGCGCGGATTCCGCATGATCCTTGACGGCGAGTGCGACGATCTTCCGGAGAGCTGTTTCCTGTTTGCAGGTACCATCGACGAGGTATTTGAAAAAGCAAAAGCACTGAATCAGTAAAGGAGGAATGACGTATGAGTACATTTCCTTTACGTGTCGGCACGCCGGACGGACTTCTCTATGAGGGTGACGTAGCGCGCGTTGTCTGCAGAACCATCAGCGGCGACCTGGCAATTCTGCCTGGGCACTGCAATTACTGCACTGCACTCGGTATGGGCGAGGCGCATATTGTGCTGGAGGACGGAACGAGAAGAAATGCCGCCTGCATCGGCGGAATGCTTTCCATGATGAACGGGGTCTGCCGTGTCCTGGCAACAACCTGGGAGTGGGAAGAGGATATTGATGCAGAGCGCGCCGAGGCTGCCAAACACAGGGCCGAGCAGGCGCTGGCAAACGGCGGTCTGACAGACAAAGAATACCGTATTGCCGAAGCCAAGCTGCAGCGTGCGCTGGTGCGGTTGAGTGTAAAAGAATAAAAAAACAAAAAAAGCCTTCGATGAATCTGGAAAAATCCGATCGTCGAAGACTTTTTTAACCGAATCAAGTAAGTCCCCTGCTTCCATTGCGAAAAGCAATAAGCAG
>ENA-OPBE01003018-OPBE01003018.1-human-gut-metagenome-genome-assembly--contig:-NODE-3018-length-11693-cov-1.615999_pt1 | contig 11693 bp, 9 predicted proteins | sample MGYA00241066_ERZ501448 | MGnify/ENA primary metagenome ERZ501448 (study PRJEB25962, sample SAMEA2042585) | human gut metagenome | biome: human gut; feature: human-associated habitat; material: faeces...
CAAACCGAGAACTTCACTCACCTTCATCTCGAAATCGCAGGCTACATCGTCCCGCTCGACAAGCGAGGGTACGGTGCGACCTCCCATTTCCCTTATTTTATCACAAATATGACGGCATAAACTACCCACATAAATCAAATTTACCTCATTGTCTTGTAATACCGTGGGGGAGTCGCCGTGAGTCAATTTATACCCGAACGTGGCTATGAACGAATTATAATTAGGCTTCCCAAACGGACCGAAAACATTGGGAACTACCATTCCTGTAAAAGATGTCCCATTACGCACAGCCCATTCTTCCAACAATTTACGGCCATCACTCTTACTACGGCCATACTCATTATCCCGTTCCTCCTGTATACTCGACGAGAATAAGACATAAGGACGAGAATTTGTCGCTTCCATAGTCTCGATTAGCTGTTTTACCAATCGCATATTCGTCTCGTACAAAACATGCGCATCAGTATGACGGTTTACCGCCGCCAAATGTACAATAACATCACAACTCTCTACAAACGTATTCAGCCGTTCCACATCGGCAAAATAATCATCTTCGAATGGAACTCTCTCAAATTCTTCGGGATAAAGTCCCAACGCATTATATAAATGAGTACCGACAAACCCAGACTGCCCGGTAATGCCTACTTTTATCATAATTCTGTCCACTAATTGAGATTCAAATCTTCCCGTACGATATCGAGCTTCAGCAATAACTGTTTCATTTCTTCTACATCGAGCCTGTGAGTATTGTGCGAATGATAGTCTTCTATTTGAGAGACTACCTCACTACCTTCGACAAAAAATTTATCGTAATTCAAATCTCGACTATCGCATGGAATACGATAATAATTATCCATATCCTCTGCCCTCGCCATCTCCTCGCGAGTAACCAAAGTTTCATAGAGCTTCTCCCCATGCCGTGTACCGATAATTTTCACGGGAGTATCTTTGCCATACAATTCTTTCAACGCAGTCGCCAAAGTAACCAGTGTAGCCGCCGGAGCCTTCTGTACGAATAAATCGCCATTACGGCCATGCTCAAACGCATAAACTACCAAGTCGACAGCATCATCGAGCGTCATCATAAACCGTGTCATGTTGGGATCCGTGATCGTTATTACCGCATTGTTTTTCATCTGCTCGATCCATAGCGGAATCACAGATCCCCGACTCGCCATCACATTTCCATAACGAGTACAACAAATTGTCGTTGTCGCAGAATCACCCAACTGGCGTCCTTTGGCAATCGCCACTTTTTCCATGGCCTTACTTATTCCCATAGCATTGATGGGATAGGCCGCTTTATCGGTAGACAATACGACAACATTTTTCACACCATGCTCCACGGCCGAATCCAATACGTTCTCCGTGCCAAATACATTCGTACGTACAGCCTGCATAGGAAAAAATTCACATGAAGGGACCTGTTTCAAGGCAGCTGCCGAAAACACATAATCGACCCCACTCATAGCGCTATCCACACTACGTTTATCCCGCACGTCACCGATATAAAACTCCGTACCTTTAATGATAGCAATCATACTACCTTTACCACCGTGACTTGTTTTTTCTCATCACGGCTAAATATGCGTATTTCACCGACATCGCTATCCAAAAACCGCTTTAACACAGCATTGCCAAAGGATCCTGTTCCTCCGGTAATAAGCAATATCTTATCTTTAAAAATAGACATGATTATTAATTTAAACTATAAAAAACGCTTCTGCTAAATATCTGCATATCCGATCTTACCATTTCTAAAAATCGATCACAATTTTTTTGAAATTGAATCGGGTCAAATGATCTGGCATAGATCATTATTTTACTATATATATCATCTTCAGAGGAAACAATAATTCCCAAATCATATTCTTTCACATATTCAGCCTGAATACCACCCGACGAAACAATCATCGGTTTTCTTCTCAACAAAGACAAATAAAATCTATTACTTATCAAATAACGGCTCAACGTATCATCAGGCAAAATTATGTTCATAAAATCACAGCCATCAACGATAGAAAATTCTTCCTTTTTCGGATAATAACCCGTAAATTTCACATTATTATATATCTTTTTCACCTCGTACTTTTTCAATAAATCATATGCAATACCCATACCCGAAAATTGAATCATTATTCGAGATTTATTCCCCAAATGATCCATTAGCATTTTATTCGTAATAAAATTTCTAAGTTGTCCGATAGTCAACACTTTGACATTTTCCACATCGATATCTCTGGCATTCACTATGTCCTCATCAAGAGATTTACGTCTTGCATTATGACATATTACGTAATCACATGCAGGTAACCACGACCTAAACCCCGGTGAAGAAAAACAATTCAATGCTGAATTATTTAATAAACGCCTAATTATAGGAACGGTATATTTAACCAACGGAGAATAATCACGTATATCAAATATATACTTCTTTTTATAATAACTTAATAAATAGTAAGACAGGAATACCGCATTAGCGATGGTAAATACTACAATCTGACTATAATCAGATTGTTTCAATATCCGTCTTACGAACCGAGAATAGCGAAAATAATCATAAATTTTACGAACGCAAGAGGCTGTCTCCTTCGCTATAATATCACAAGAATGTATCTTATAGGGGAACTCCTCATTCAATACATGTTTATCCCTATTCAACAAAATGACTTCGACATCAATGTTCTTTTCCTTATATACATCTATATAATATTGTATATAAGGAGATTTTTCTACATTTGTAGCGAGAATCAACGCCACTTTCATTTTTTCATTATTTTTTTAAATAGGTATATATCACTGTTTCTATTTTTATCAACGGGGGGAGAAATGACAAACGACAGTTTTTACGCAAAAACCGCAATAGGATTCTCACGAATTTAATGTTATTGAAAAAATGACTGTCAGGACGTCGATATGTTATTATTAATTTATTTTGCGCTATTTGTTCAAACAAATTAAACCACAAAGGCATAATATTTTTTGGAGAAAATCGGCTCACCTGCTCTTTTGCTTGAATTCCCAATCGCTCATTAACCTCATCGTGAGTCAATAAGAATACAATTTTATCTGCAATTTCCTTGTATGAATGGCATAAGTATCCCGTAACTCCATTTTCTATTGTATCGGGATAACCATTTTTTCCCAATGTAACAACCGGTAACCCCGCACAATTCATCTCAATTGCACCCATTCCAAAGGTCTCTGTGCGAGCTGACGGATTAACTACTCCAACTGACGACGACAAAAAAACTTCGTATTTTTCACCCCCTAAGATTCCTTGAAACGTGACAGATGGCAATAGTTCTCCTTCTTCCGACAAATACGGGAAAAACTCTTCTTCAAACAATTTATCCGCTATTCCCATTCTTCCCAAAGAGCAATTTCTAGAATAAAGATTTCCACCTCCTATCACCTGTAATCGTGCCATTGGAACCTTTTTCAAAATGTACTTCCACATTTTGGCTAATATCAAAAATCCCTTTTCTGGAATCAATGCTCCCAAATAAACAACCGTTTTACCGTCATTATCCCGCTTTTTTTCCCCTACCACATCGGGAACCATATTATATATAAACAAAGATTTATCACAAATGGGGTGATCTATATATCTATCATACTGCTGCCTACCTACAAAAACATTTGCAATAACAGACGGGCTCTTAGCAACCCAATCGGCATAATCCCCAAAATAAAAATTATGCCCCCAAATAACAATGCGATGCCGTAGTTTATCGATAAATCGAGCCAATTGTTGATCCTTATTATCCTTAATGATAATAAAATCATCACCTCGTCTTTTTGATTCGGTCAAACCCTCAAAAATATCTTCAACAAGAACCTTCTCTACACCTTGTGGGAAAAAACAGTCAGATGAACAATAAACTCTTACCCTATACGATTTCGGGTCAAAACGGAGTATATAATAAATCAAAAGTAAAAAGCAATATTGAGTTCCCCCCACTCCCGGATTTCCTAAGTCCGGACGGGAACAATCAACCCCGCTCAATCCTTTATCAAAAAAATAAAATCCAATATTCATAGAGCAACCATTCATAAAATAGATAATAGTTTTTTCATCTGAAGAAAATTATTCTTTTCATTCATGACATAACTCTGAGCCTCACTTGCTTTCCTTAAACATTCGGTATAATCCATTGAAAGTACTTCGGACATTTTATTGGCCATAGCCTCAATTGATTCGTCTTCGAAATAATACAAATATTTATCATATTCAGCTGGAATTCCGGGAAGTTTCGTCGTCAATACCGGAGTTCCTGACAACATATATTCCATTATTTTCGAAGGAAAAGAATATTGAGTATATTCATACGAACTCGGTCGTGGATTAATCAATAATGCAACCTGTTTCTGACGAGCCACAATTACGTCACGAGAGACTAATCCTTTATAAATTATACGATCATGTTTTGCTGCTAATTCGACCAATTCTGCTCTATAATCGCCATCTCCATATATCTCCAATATATAATCGGTATTATTCATTGCCAAGAAACTATCCAACAATTTTTTAATCCCATAAACTTTATGAATAGAGCCACTATACATACAGACCTTTTCCCTTCTCCTCCCCTTATTGGATTCACACTTTGCTCTCACATCAACCATACCCTCTATCACCACACTTGGTTTATGATTAGGATTCAAATCAGCATCCATGTAATTAGTCAATGTCACAAATGCATCCATTTGACGTATAATATATTCTTGCAAACTAGATTTTATTCGAGAAAGAAATCCCATCGACAAATAACGAGGCATATCTGTTACAAAAACCGTAACCCTGATATTAAAAAATATTTTACATAAAAAACAAGAAAGCAATAAAGTAAAATTAAGCCCATCACATAGAATAGCCGAATTATCTTTCTCTAATTTATTTTTCCATAATTTTATAAACCGTATAATCCTTAACAATAAATGTAAATACCCTCCCCTTTGCTTTCTAAAAAAATAGTTATATCCTATTCCCTCTTCCAAGACACAATGTCGTTCCCCTCTTTTTGAATGCCAATAACGATATGCTAAATTGTTAGATATCACATTTACTTTTACACCATTAGCCTTTAATCCCAATAACATCAACCGCATGAAATACTGGCCTTGTATTCCATAATATCGAGGCTGTGTTTTCAATATTTCAATCAATAATTTTTCATGAACCACAGATGCAACAAATAATATATTCATATCTGTCATCGCCAAATAAAAGATTCAAAAATAGTATGATATTCTATGAACGAATCTCTCCAAATTTCGGAGTTGAAAAATGAGAAGAAGTCATAAATAGTGAAAAACATAATTACAAACAGTGTTCCTGCCCGTACGATTCTATTATTGATCGTACGAATCATCAGTGGATAAGTTGCGATCATTGACACTTGCAAATACATACCTATCCGAGCAATAAGTTGAGCGATAAAACCTAACGGAACGAAAAGAAAAGAAAGGGCGGTTATTTTGAAAATCAATCCGTCCTTTCGATCTTGTCTTTTTTCATAATACAATATCATACTCATGATGATAATCTGATAAACAAAGCCTATTCCCGACTCTAATTTCGATTCTTCTTTCCCTTCTTCCAGATAATAGGTATATTTTCCCAAACCCGTTACAGAAAGAGTATTTTCAATTATAGATGTAACAATATTCTTGAACAACAGAATAGCAAAAAAGAGAACAACGCCAATAATTACCCCCTTCTTACCCATTCTCCAATTCACAAATCCAAGAAAAACTATCGGTAACAATATTTTGGCGCTACTGTGGAACAAAGAGGCAAATAAAATAAATAACGCTGCAATGATGACCTTCTTTTTATAAATATAAGGAATGGACAACAAAACTATGCACATAGCCAAAGTCTGACGCATCATAGACGATTGCGTAAGCATGAAATTAGGATTAAATACATAAATAAATACAGCGAACCAATACCATTCCTTCGGTATATATTTCTTGATAAACCAATAATAAACAGATATTTCAAATGCAGTAAGGACAATGACTAATGAAAAAAAGCCGAATGGTTTGAATATCCGATACAAGAATATCCAACCGACTTCCCATCGTTCGTTAGGATCTGAATAATTAAATTCATCGATCGAATTATATACTATAAATTTGTCTATGTATTGACGATAGTCGTTTCCCCATTCATAGCGTATCGCAAGGAAAACGAATAATATGGTCATCGCTGCGCCAAAGCCCCAGCTCAATCGTCTGTAACGCCCCAAATAGGCCAAAAACACACATATTAAACCAATAACGATCGTCTCAATCATACCTTTTTCGAAACAAGCGCCTGTTCATATAATTCGACATATTTCTCATACTGGCAAAATTTATCATACCGGGTTTGCGCCACTTCCCGACACGCCTGCGAATAAAACGATTTACCCGTCTTACAAACCTGTCTTATCGCCTCGGCCAGTCGCTCCATATTTCCGGTTTCTACAACTAAGCCCGTATCAGAGTCTACCAATTCAGGCAACGCCGTATTGTCATAGACCACCGCCGGCGTACCACAAGCGAACCCTTCCACAATAGTAAGTCCAAAAGTCTCTTGGTACGACAAACTCGTCACCACATCTGCCGCCGAATAAATAAGAGCCAGTTCATCAAGATTCTCTGTTCGCTCTATCCCGATGATATCATCGGGTATATTGTTTTTCTGCTCAGAGGTTATCCCCACCAAAACGATCTCGAACTGATCGACTGGCAATAATTCCCTCAGTTTATAATAATCATATAATCCCTTTGATGCGCTCCAATGAGAACTTACACCCACAATCATGAAGCGGTTGCCACAACCATACTTTTGTTTAATGGCTTGTATATCGGTATGAGGATAGAATCGAGTACAGTCCACTCCGTTGGAAATAACCTGTACAGGTACAGAACCGACAACCGAACTTCTCACTACGCCCGACAGCCACTCCGAGACTGTAACAAAAGTCAGATTCGGAACAGAAGTTATATATGCTTCTTTCTTTTTTAACACCCACGGCATAGTACGGAACACCCCTTTTAATTCCCCGCCCGTATCGCTATTACCACATCTCGGACATCGATAGCAACCCGTTTTCCAATTTTCGCATTTATTGTACACGAAATGAGTACACCCCCCAGTCACGGCCCAACAGTCGTGAAGGGTCCAAATAACCGGAATACCTGCTTTTTTCAAAAAAGAGAAAAGAAGTGGTAAATTCAAAAAATTCTGATGAATATTATGCAAATGAATTATATCGGGAGCTATTTTCTTTATTTTTCTGATAAATAACTTCGTCTCAATCCAAGAACCGAATCCTTTCAAATTGAGAATACGGGAAAACAAATAGGTATGTATAATATACGATATAACGCTTTTATTAATTCTAATCTCCTCACATGAGCAAGGATTCGATTCGCTTGCGTATGCAAAATAGCACTGCCAACCATGTTTTACCGCAATCTCCCCTATCTCGGCCGCAATCCTGCCGGTTGACCACAAATTGGCATAAGTATTGACGATCAAAAGTTTCTTACCCATTTTGAAAAGCCTCTTTATTCAACATTTTCAACTGCCTGCTCATCACCACAGGTTGCCAGACACAGTAGGGCAATAAACCTACAATCGTAGCTGTGATTACAATCGTCCACGGAACCCACGAAGAAAATAAAACGATAGCTACAACTTTGAAGAGTACAGCCCATAAAAAACCATACAACTGGCATTTAAGCGTGCCTAAACCATTAACGACACTCGTCAAAACCGATACCCAAATCATCACACACCCCAATAGGGCAAACAGCAATGCAGCGGACAAATTCACCTCGATAGCCTTTTCGCCTAACCAAAATTCCAATATCGGGTCAAGAAATGGAATGATAGCCAATTGAAACAATACAGCAATACCAGCGACAAAATACAGAAAACGGACCAACTTGATTATCCAATCGTAACGTTTTTCTACAAATGCTTTCGTCACAGCCGACCATACCGGAATCAGAGCCAAAGACACAAATGTACCGGCTATTGAAAAGATCTTTATATATATCTGATATTCTACAACGAAAGACGGATCGAAAAAATAGGATATAAAAAACTCGTTGGTTACAGTAATTATCATGTATAACAACTGCAAGACAAGGAACAAAATTCCCAACGACAAAACACCAGTGGCTTTATTCCACCGAAAGTACTTGAACGACGGCAAACATTCTTTCAGATCTTTTGCAAAAACAATTATCGTCGCTACCAGTAACGGTAAACACCCTGTAACAGCCTGTACCCAAGAAATCGTTACAAAATCTCGTTCGACATCTCCGGTCGGATCATATACCCACAGAAAAATCAATAATAAAACGGTAGAAAGCAGATTCAAGAAATTAGGTAGCGCCGATTTCTGCAAAGCATACAAAATAGAGATAATCAATTTCAGAAAGAAAAAACACAATACACCACATAAAGCGATAACAACCCCTTTACGCAAACTCTCTGGCGATATGCTTTGTTCCGAAATATTGAAAACCGAATTCCAATCTATATATCGGCTTATTATAAATGCTAAAAACGAAATAAATACAGTGACACCTCCCATCAAAATGTAAGAAGATGATATATATTGTCGAGCACTTTCATAGTTTTTCAAACTCAAATCGGCCGTCAAATGATTCCGCAAGCCATTGCCTATTCCCAAATCAAAGACTTGTATCCATGATAAAACAGAACACATCGTGAACCAGCACCCTAATACGGTATTGTCATCGAAATAGTTCAGATAAAGAGGAAACAAGGCAAAAGAAACCAAAAAGCCGAACCCTCGAACAAGGAAAGAGCCCAGTACATTGTTAATTAGGTTTTTATTACCTATGTATTTCCCTTTTATATCACTAAACTCTATCACGGAGAAACAAACTCAATTGTTCTACAAACCTATTATCCAAAGACTGTACCACCGCCCGCGTGTCAAAAGGATTATCCAAATCCACATTCAATATGGCATTTGCTATATCGCCGGGATTTTGCTTTCGATAATAATAAATATAACCCGAAATTCCATAAGCTCGCCGTACCGCTTCTATATCGGCAGAAACAACTTGCAAACCATTCGACATATAAGATAATATTTTCGACGGAAACGAGGTATTATTAAACGCCGCATTAGGATTCTGCGTGCTCAGGCCAATCTGACACGTCTGTAAAAAATCTATATATGCACTCCCTTTCAGTACCCCATCATAGGAGACTACCGCACCGCATTTGCCCGACATCTCTTCACACAGCTCTTTAATCGCCTGTATCTCTCCCGGATTCCCGAATCCAAGTATATGAACTCTATATGTAGACGGCAAGGACGCCGCCACACCCGCAGCCGCCATAGCTCCGCCTTTATTGGGATCAAGTGTACCAGAATAGACAACATGCACCTTATTGTCTCCGTGCCGTTCGCTCATCACAGGTTCACACCGATAAGTCCCATAAATAACTAAATGAGGCTTCTTTTGCCTATTTACTTTATCATTCAGAAGATCGGTCGAAAACACAAACTTATCCGCAACGTCTATCATCTTGCATTCCCAACGTTCCATATACCGAGGCACAGGAGAAACATCTCGATAAATCTCTTCTACTTCGAGAATCAGTTTGAATTTCTTTATTTTTTTTGCCAGCAAAATCACATTGTAATAATACAAAGAATGGTATACCCATATAGACTCTCCTTTCTTAACACAAAAAAGAAGATAACTCAATAATTGCAATACTCCCCAAATAAGTCGCAACAAGATTAATATTTTAGATCGACAACGAAACGACGAGAAAAATCTCGTTTTCACATGAGGCTGTCTCTCTTCAACCCGAGACTTATACCATCGAAACGTCCCGCTTTCTATACATGCTGATGCCGAAACTACCTCTACGTCATATCCGATTTTTACAAGAGATTCAATGATATAATCCATTTTATTAGCCGCAGCAACGCTATAATTCCGCGCTATCCCAGAATCGGCAAAATCATAAAATGAAATATATTTAATCACCGGTCGCATATCTTTTCCAAATATCCCCCCGGTATAAAAACCGTAGCGATTGAAAATAAATTTTCGAGACGAACCACCACTCGACGATGGCCTGCAATGCGGATTAACTCCCCTTCGATTCCGGCAAAAGTCCCTGCTACCACACGCACCCGATCTCCTCGTTTCAAATCATGGGGAAACAATTCTATCTCATTTTCATGACGGTCTACCAAATAGATAAAATCCTCCATTTGCTTATCGGGTACACGTAAAAGCGAACGAGTGGAAAAATCCCGCAAATATCTCATAGGATACCCATATTCGTTAATCAACTCAATGCAACTTTTTTTATTTCCTCGAACAAATATCAACCCGTTCACAAAAGGCTCTTCTACTTTTTTTCGCTTCCCGTTAATCTCCTTTACGACTTGATGGAAAGGTATAAAATGCTCTATACCCATACGGGTAAGAAGGTCTTTGATCTTACGTTCCTGCCGATACGTTTTCGCTACATACCACCCGATACTGTCGTTTTCCACCATTGCTATTTTAGTTTAGGCAAAGCCTAAGCTTCCAGACAACAATACGTTATCCTCGATAAAATCAGCCTCTCCCTCGAACTTTTGCACTTCTTCCTCTTAAACAGAGTTATAAAATACAAATTCTATTGTACAAATATATGTAAAATGCATGGATTATTTAGAATTATTTATTTAGTTATTATTACTAATCATATTATATATTCATAATATTCTATCTATCTAACTAAATATTAGAAAATTAAATCCCGATACCTCCTTATAGGAGATATCGGGACCATCATCATCTTCACTAAAACAGATAAAAAATAAGAACGTTTTTTAGGGTTAGCCTATAAAATATCTTTCCCAAAAGTTATCTGATAGAAAAAATCTTTTGAACGTCTTCTTTTTTAGGCTCCTGCGAGGGCACACTATCGGTCTTAGCAGGTTCTTCATTCATATAAACCGATGAAGTCTTGGGTTCTTCTTTCTTGGGTTCCTGAGACGGCACACTGTCTGTCTTAGCCGGTTCTTCGCTCATACAAACCCACGATGCCTCTGATTTAGGCTCCTCTTTCTTAGGTTCTTCGGTTGGGACACTATCTTTCTTTACAGGCTCTACATTGGAATCCTGTGCATACAAACCAAGAGTAGATACTCCCATCATAAACACAGCTACTGATAACATTAACTTTTTCATAATTCTAACTTTTTTAATTATACACTCTATATTCCATTCTTCGACTATAAAACAACAATCGTTGTGCCAACACTTCCAAAAAATACATAAGCAACTGATTATAAATAAATTAAACAAATAGCTCACAAAAATCTTATGTGGAAATTTGTAGAATAAAAAGAAAAGGGTGTGGAAAAATTCCACACCCTTTTATCCTCAAATATAGCGAAAGGTGAGTGCAAAGGCAATCGAAAATAAGATTTCCGACTTGACTATGCCGAGCCGTATCCTATATTCTATAAATATATAAGTTACTCGATTTGATACAATTTCAACTTGTTATACAATGTTTTTCTATCTATGCCTAACATTGCAGCCGCTTTACTTTTGTTACCCGAACATTTCTGTAATGCCGATACAATCTTAGTCCGCTCACTATCCGGATCGTGTAAAATATCTATCGGCTTTTT
>ENA-OPBE01003021-OPBE01003021.1-human-gut-metagenome-genome-assembly--contig:-NODE-3021-length-11678-cov-2.135335_pt1 | contig 11678 bp, 9 predicted proteins | sample MGYA00241066_ERZ501448 | MGnify/ENA primary metagenome ERZ501448 (study PRJEB25962, sample SAMEA2042585) | human gut metagenome | biome: human gut; feature: human-associated habitat; material: faeces...
AAACTCAAACAGCGTCTTGTCGTCGGTTACCAGTTTTCCCCACTCCTGATCATGGTATTTCACATACAGCTCGTCAGTTCCGCACCAACCACAGCGTCCGTTTATTATATCTTGCATAAGCATAACATTTATAGTATATTACAAATATATGGAAAAATCATGAGTATACTATTCAAAAACAAAAGATATTCACTTTAGATTAAACAGAAAAAGCAGGGAGAGCTGGGCATTAATTTCTATCTTTGTATATAACATTGAATCATTGGCAAATATTTGAAAAACGACAAAATCCAGAGTTATATGAATACGATTAGAAACACGTTATTTTTAGGCATTATCTGTGCTGTCGCTACTGCCTCTTCGACAGCTCATGAATTCGAGTTTAATAAGATCTATCCAAAGAAATCAGTGAAGACACAAGTCAGAAAAGAGATTGTTACGTTCTTTTCTGACTATCTTTCTGGTAAAACAACCGCCTTTGATGCAGGAAAGTCATTGAAACTGTCAGAAGTGGAGCAGTATCGTGATGCCGTATGGCAGTTGTGGAAAGAGGCAAATGCTAGTTTTGAGGAAGAAAAATTAATAGCTTTGGATACACTTTTATCCAATTCTTCCGGTTGTTGGAAACTTCCTGAAAACTTGGAACCAAATGCTGTGATGCCCTATTATTGGGGAATGAAAGGAGCGGTTGAAACAGGAGCTGAACTTCCATTATTTCTCTATCTGCATGGCTCGGGCCCTAAGGAGCGGGAATGGAGTACTGGGTTGAAAATTTGCCGGAATTTTGATGATGCTCCTTCCGTTTACTTTATTCCACAGATTCCGAATGAAGGTGATTACTATCGTTGGTGGCAGAAAGCTAAACAGTTTGCCTGGGAGAAATTGCTGAGGCAAGCATTGCTCTTGGGAGAGATTGATCCGAATAGAGTTTATGTCTTTGGAATTTCGGAAGGCGGATATGGTAGTCAGCGTCTGGCTTCGTTTTATGCTGATTATTGGGCTGCAGCGGGACCGATGGCAGGCGGGGAACCTTTGAAGAATGCTCCGGCAGAGAATTGTAGTAACATCGCTTTTTCTTTGCGGACAGGAGATAAAGATACCGGATTTTATCGGAATACACTGACCGGATACGCGTTGGAAGCATTTGATAGTTTAGCACATCAACATCCTGGCCATTTTATTCATAAGATAGAACTGATTCCCGGAATGGGACACAGCATTGATTATCGTCCGACAACTCCTTGGCTAAAGCAATATGTCCGTAATCCTTATCCCAGATATGTAAGTTGGGAGAACTTTGAAATGGACGGAATTTACCGGACGGGCTTTTATAATTTGTATGTGAAGGAAAGATCCGATGAAGAAGGGAAGTCTCGTACTTATTATGAGATGAATATTTCAGGAAATGATATTTCTTTGAAGGTAAATGAGGTTGTTTATGAAGTCATAGAGAAAGATCCCCGATGGGGAATAGAGATGAAGTTTGCAAAGAAATATGTGCAGGCACACAAGGGGAAAGTTATCATTTATCTCTGTGATAAACTGGTTGATTTAAATGAAAAGGTGACTTTGACAGTGAATGGCAAAAAGGTGTTCGAAGGAAAAATGAAAGCCGATTTGAAGAACATAGTCAACAGCTGCGCTGCGTTCTTTGATCCCCAACGACTTTATCCAGCGTCCATAGAGGTAGAATTGGATTAGAATGCGTTTTAGGATAAAAAATAATTCGTGCAGCGAACGCAAAGGATGCTGCACGAATTTTCTATTATAAGTGGCGTTCCGGATACATTTCATTCCACCATTCCGGTTGATTCTGCAACCAGCGTGCAAACCATGCCATAATAGAATTATGCCATTTGATTCGCTTGTCGTAATCGGAAATAAAGTGATTCTCTCCGTCTACGGTTACAAGTTCTACCGTCTTGCCAAGTATTTTCAGCGCATTGAAAAGCTGGATACTTTCGCCGACAGGTACATTCGTATCTACCGTACCGTGAAGCAACAGCAATGGAGTGTTGATTTTGTCGGCGTTGAACAGAGAGCCTTGCTTGGTGAATAATTCCGGGTCCTTCCACGGATAACTGTCGGCGGCGGCGATAGCATTGTAGGAATATCCCCAATAACCTTCACCCCAGTAGCTGGTTACATCACTGATGCCCGCGTGTGATACGGCTGCGGCAAAAATATCGGTCTGTGTCTGCAAATACTGCGTCATGAAGCCTCCATAGGAAGCACCGAGACAACCGATTTTTTTATCGTCCACAAACGGATGCTCCTTGCAGAACTGCTTTGTGCCTTCGATGATATCATCTGCTGTACGTTTCCCCCAAGCATTGACATGGCGGGCGGAGAACTCCTGCCCGAAGCCGGTTGTCCCGCTAGGCTGGATGACATATACTACATAATCACGTGAAGCGAATAATTGCGCGCAATACGGATTACTGATTCCGCGGGTAGTCGGGGACGTGCCGCCATAGTAATATACAATCATCGGATATTTCTTGTTAGGATCGAAATTCGGAGGCAGACACATCTTACCTGTGATGACAGTTCCGTCGGAAGCGGTAAAGTTCCACGGTTCTATTTTTCCCAATTCTATTTTATCCAGAATCGGTTTCATCGGATCGGCCAGCAGGCGGGACGTTTTTTTCTTCATGTCATAGAGGTAGGCAGCTCCCGCATTGTAATCCGACTGACCGATATAAGCGGCTATGCCCGGATTATACTCGGACAGAGCGAAGTTAGTGGTGACATCTGTTTCTAGATTCAGCTTTTCAAAACGTCCGTCTTTCGGTGAATAACGATAGATGTTTTTGCAGTCTTCATCTTCCGTGTTAAAGTAGATGCAACCATCTCCACGGTTCCACTGCAAGGGGCTGACAGTGGGGGTGAAATCTCTGGTGATTGGTTGTATTTTACGGGTAGCGAGGTCCATGATGAAAGCCTGGGTATCGAAATCATTGGCAATAGGATGATTGCCACAGTTCTTTCCAATGCCGCCGAAGGCTTCGGGGCTGCCTGTCAGCAGTAACTGTTTTCCGTCCGGTGAATAGCCTGCACCACCCAGAAAACGGTCTTCGTAGAAGAGAGTATCGACTTTCAATGTTTCCAGATCTACTTGATAGAGTGAGGATAAAGAGAACGGACGTTGAGTGATATTTTCTTTAGAGGTACTATATAGCATGTATTTTCCGTCCGGCGAAATGTCCTGCAGGTAAGTGCTGTGGTTACCATAGGTCAGTCGTTCGGAAACTCCGTCGGACAGGTTATATTTAGCTAAGAAACTCCGTCCGCGAGTATTCGGAATACGGTCTGCCGGACTAACGATACGACGGAGAGGCCCATCCTCCTTTACTCCTTCCTCACGGGGATAGTAAATCAGGAAATCTTCGTTGGGCGACCAGGTGAAACTCTGCTCGGGGATACTCTGTAGGATAGTCTCTTCACGGAGTGTGACAGGATCGAGACTGATTACATCATTTCCGGTCAGGGCGGTTACTGTATAGTATAGTTTATCGCTTTTCGGCATCCAACTCATACCGTCTCTGAGATTGGTCAGGAGTACTTTACCGGATTTTAGCTCTGTCAGTTCGCAATAGGTACGTGAACGTTTGGCAGCGTGGTTGTCCCAGTAGCGGGTCAACAGATATTTTCCGCTGGGAGAGACAGAAACAGCGATGGCCCGGCTTCCATATACTGTATTGTCAAGGGAAAAACGTTTTCGTGCTTCCGGATCTAAGTTGCAGGGAATGTCTTTGAATTTCTCGTCTTTGATCAATTCACATTTCAGCGTTGGAGTGGCTTTGTCATCGGCAGCAGAAAGCAGTTTGATGATAATTTCGTAATCCCGTTCGGGTTCCAGGCTAAGGGCTATGTCGCGTGATGATCCGGAAGTGATACTGTCCTCTGCCGCATCCTTCACTTGTTTGGAGGCTCCGTCAATAAAGACTTCCCAGCGGACGGGAGAGGTGATTTTCAACTTCCCTTTCAAGAAGCGCTCTGCACGAATCTGCGTCTTGACCAGGTAAAGTTTGTTGTCTTTATCCGCTTTTTCAAAACTTAGATACCCTGCTGTGTCAGTAGTGAGTGACTGCATCGGTGTATCCGGCAAGTGCAGTACGACTGGGGTTTGGAGTAACATCTTTTTGGTGTGTTTTTCTCCTTTAGGATTGATGCTGTCGTTCATAATGGGGGTACGAACGCTGATGGCATTCCGGACTTTGTACTGTGTCAGTCTGTCTTGTGCTTGAATAGTAACACCGGTTGCCAGAAAGATGGCTAAAGCCATAGTTCTCTTTTTCATTTGTCTATGTCTAAAGTTAATAAATATTTGATTGCGTGACTAATATAAGACAAATGCTTGAAGCATGCAACCAAATGTCCTTTTTATTTTAATATTCTATTTGATTAAGTATCCCGTTGAGGAAAGCAATAGCCACTCCGTAATTTGTCATCGGTACGTTCTGTTGCCTGGCTCTTTCGATACGATTCAGTACATATTTGCGGTTGAACATACAGGCACCGCAATGGATAACCAAAGAATAGGGAGTGAGATCTTGTGGAAAATCGGTTCCTGCCACGATGTCTATTTGTAACTTTTCTCCAATCCGCTTTCGCAATAAGCGTGGGAGCTTTACTCTGCCGATATCTTCGGATAGAGGGGCATGTGTACAAGCTTCGGCTATCAGTATGCGGGAGGATTCTGTCAGACTTTCGATGGCTGAGGCGCTTTCTGCATAGTATCCGATATCTCCTTTATAACCAGCAAAAAGAACAGAAAAAGAGGTCAATCTGCTTTCTGTCGGTTTTTGCTCGTAGACTGTTTTGAATACTTGTGAGTCTGTAATAATTAGTTTAGGAGGGCGGGCGAGAGCTTGCAATGTTTCTGATAATTTATCTGTGGTACAGCTCATGATCAGGCATTTCTTGTCGAGCAGTTCCCGCATGGTTTGTACTTGTGGCAAAATCAGTCTCCCTTTAGGAGCCTGAATATCTTGTGGCATGACCAGTAAGACGAGGTCTCCTTCTGTTACCAATCTGCCTGTGATACTTTGCTGATCGTAATCTTCCGGCAGTTTTTCCAGAATCGCCTGGCGTATCAGTTCTATGCCTGTCCTCTCTTTGGCACTGACCAAGAGAGGATGATTCCCAAAAGTTTCTTTTATTCGGGTAGCGAGTGATGCGGGGGATTTTCGTATATCTGCCTTGTTGATAAGCAGAATAGTCGGGATGTTTTTTGCTTTGAGTTGTTCCAGCCAGTGAAGTTCTTCGGTGAAATCCGCATCTTCGGGTATTTCTATGGAGGCATCACCTGCACAAAGCAGAATGGCAATATCGGTTTTTTCTACGGCTCTCCATGTACGTTCGATGCGCATGTTTCCTAATTTGCCTTCATCGTCGAATCCCGGAGTGTCTATGAACAGGCAAGGACCGATACCGTGAATTTCCATTGCTTTCTGTACGGGGTCGGTCGTTGTTCCGGGAGTGTCGGAAACAAGAGCGGTATCCTGCCCGGTCAGCGCATTGATCAGGGAAGATTTCCCGCTATTGCGCTTTCCGAAGAGGGCGATATGGAGTCGGCTGGCATTGGGGGTAAAACTGCTATGCATATAAGTGGATATAAATAATGTTGTTTTCTACTTAAATTGAGAATCAGATATTTATAACTATTTAGGCACGGATGACGCGGATTACACGGTTTTGTTTTGCGTTAACACATTAATAAGAACTGTGTAATCCGCCGTCATCCGTGCCTAATTTATGATGAATTAAAATCTGAAATCTCTTTTCCCTTCCGCTATTTCTTTTAGATTTCGGATCGCTATTTCTCTGATTTTTGGGTTCGGAATCCGGTCGGTCTCTTTAGCTATCAACTTCATTCCTTTGATTCGGGTATCTTCCGATGCATAATCTTCGAGGTATTCTTTCAGAGTCATTAATGCGTTCGGTCCGCAGCAGTTGGCTATCTGGCCCGATTTGACTAAAGACATAAACCGGTCACCGGTCCGTCCTTCCCGATAACAGGCGGTGCAGAAACTGGGGATATGTCCGGATTCGAGCAACCAGTTGACCACTTCGTCCAGCGTCCGGGTATCGCTCACATCAAATTGTGAAGAGTTGTCTTCCGGAAGCTCTGTCTCTGCATATCCGCCTACACTTGTACGGGAACCGCCACTGATCTGTGAGATGCCGAGTTCAAGAACCTTTTCGCGGGACTCTTGTGACTCTCTGGTTGATATAATCATTCCGGTATAAGGAACTGCTATCCGGATGACGGCTACAATCTTGCTGAATATATCATCTGAAATTGCATTGGGAAAATCTCCCGCATCAATATCATCTGCTGAACAGATACGGGGTACACTGATAGTGTGGGGACCTACACCGAAACGGGCTTCCAGATGTTCTGCATGCATCAACAATCCTACGAAGTCATAACGGTAAGTGTTCAATCCGAAAAGTACTCCCATTCCTACGTCATCGATTCCTCCTTCCATGGCACGGTCCATTGCTTCCGTATGATAAGCGTAGTTGCTTTTGGGCCCGGTGGGATGGAGGGCTTCGTAGTTCTCTTTGTGATATGTTTCCTGAAATAATATATAGGTACCGATACCGGCATCTTTCAACCGGCGATAGTTTTCGACGGTAGTGGCTGCGATATTCACATTAACCCGGCGGATAGCCCCATTCTTGTGTTTGATGCTATAAATGGTCCGGATAGATTCCAGTATATATTCCAGTGAATTCAGTGTCGGATGTTCTCCGGCTTCGAGTGCCAGACGTTTATGCCCCATATCCTGCAAGGCGATTACTTCTTTGCGAATTTCTTCCTGTGTCAGTTTTTTGCGGGCGATTGTTTTGTTCTTTGCGTGATACGGGCAATACACACACCCGTTCACGCAATAATTTGACAAGTAGAGTGGCGCGAACATGACAATGCGGTTGCCGTAAAACTTCTGTTTGATTTCTTTGGCGAGATGGAAGATTCGTTCTATCAGGTCAGGCTGGTCACATTCCAGCAGGGTGGCTGCTTCGCGATGCGTCAATCCTTTGCAAAGAGCGGCTTTTTCGATCAGCTGTTCTATGAATGCGCGGTTGTCTTTGTGATTCCGTGCATATTCAAGAGTTTCCAGAATTTCTTCATGATGAATGAATTCTTCTGCTTGGGATGAATCTACTTTATACATTTCTTTATTGTTTGTAATCGCCTCTGTCGAAGGAGATTTGATAACCGATGTTTTCCAACTGTTGTTGTAATATTCTAAGTCCTTCCGCAGATTCCGCTCCGAGGGAGGCTTTGTTGTTATACAGATTGTATTTTTTGCGTTCTTCCTGTGGCGACAGATTGGGCATGACCACATTGGCACCAGCCAGTATTCCCCGTTCCCGTCCGTCGGGAGTGAGTGTAGCCAGTGCTGTGGTGGCCGGAATCAGTGCCGACGGATGCATCAGCCGGAAGATGGATAATAAAAGGATGGTCTGTTCCACGGTTCCGCAGGGGGACTGGGCAAAAGGGGTGTCACGATGAGGCAGGAAAGGACCGATACCAATCATTTCGGGACGAAGTTGTTCGATAAACAAAATGTCCTGGATCAGATGCTCCACTGTCTGCCCCGGACTGCCGACCATGATCCCGGTTCCCGTCTGATAACCGATTTCTTTTAAATCCTGCAAGCATTGCAGACGACGTCCGCACGACATACCCTCGGGGTGTAGTTGCCGATAATGCGATTTATCATAAGTCTCGTGACGCAGCAGATAGCGGTTGGCACCTGCTTGGAAAAAACGTTCGTATGCTTCACGCGGCTTTTCACCGAGTGACAGTGTAATGGCACAATCGGGATAATTCCGGTGAATCGCTGAGACTATACTTTCTATCCGTTCATCTGTCAGTACAGGATCTTCTCCTCCTTGCAGCACAAATGTGCGGAAACCGAGTTCATAGCCCTGCTTGCAGCAATCCAGTATGCTTTCTGCGGTTAGCCGATAACGTTCCAAATTCGGATTTCCTTTCCGGATACCGCAGTAATAGCAGTTATTCCGGCAACAGTTGCTGACTTCAATAAGCCCGCGAATAAAAATCCGGTTACCGAAATGACGGAGGCTGACTTCTTGCGCCTGTTCGTTGATATAGCGCAATAACTCTCCGTCACATTCAGTCAACAGTTGCCGAAATTCTTCCGGTCGGAGTGTCCTTTCTTTTCGTAGTTTATCTACCCATTGTCTCATAGCTTTCTTTTCGCTTGAGCAGCTCTTGTACCAGTTGACGACGTCCTGAAACAATGTCATTGTGTGTACTTGGTCCGGTGATGCAACCGCCTTCGCAAGCCATCACTTCGATAAATTGTCCCGCTGCTTTTCCTGTTTTGGCACAGGCACGCAGCAAGGCTATATTCTTTTTGTTGATATCTGATACCTGGATAGCATTGATCTTATCCGCTTCCTCTTTCAGATATGCCTTCACTGCTCCCATCACACCGCCGGCCTGCGCAAAGCCATGTGCTTCGCGTACGGAAGTATGCAGGATGGAGAAAGAATCCACCTGCTCCAGTTGAATGTCCATTCCATCAAGGATAGAACCGACTTCCTCGAAAGTCAGGATATAGTCTACCGCTTCGTCACGGCGTACCTCTTTCCGTTTGGCTACACATGGACCGACAAATACAATCTTCGCATCGGGATGCTTCTCTTTAGCGATTCTTGCTGCATAATACATCGGTGATCCTGTGGTAGAAACGTATGGTTTCATTTCTGTCAGATGTTTCTCTACCAGTTCGATGTAAGAGGGGCAACAGGAAGTAGTCATGAATTTCTGTCCTTCTTCCAGTTTTTCCAACAGCTCGTGTGCTTCGTTGCTGGTGGTCATCATGGCTCCTTCGGCTACTTCGATGATATCGGTGAAACCTATCTCTTTGAAAGCACCGTACACCTGTTCAATAGATGTTTTGAACTGTCCGAGGATAGACGGAGCGATGATGGCAACCATCTTTTCTCCTTTTTTGATTCGCTGCAATACGTCGAATGTCTGTGAGATTTCGAAGATAGCACCGAATGGACAGGCATTCATACACTTTCCGCAATAGATACATTTGCTCTCGTCAATGTACTCCACGCCATGTTCGTCTTTTTTTATAGCTTTCACCGGGCAGGACTCTTCGCAGGGCACAGGGATATATACAATCGCATGATAAGGGCAACTCTTATGACAAATACCACAACTGACACAAGTATCGTGATCAATCATTGCCTGACCGTTTTTCTTGAAACGTATCGCATCTTTGGGGCAGTTCATGTAGCAGCTGCGTGCCACGCATCCCCGGCAAAGATTGGTAATTTCGTAATTAATCTGTACGCAGGAAGAACAGGCTTCATCAATGACGCACATGATATTTTCCTTACTTGGCTCCGGACGGTCCAGTGCCATCCGTGCATATTCGGAGAGAGGAGTTACTTCGTCGTGTTCATCTGTCATATCCAGTCCCATCAGCGGAAAAGTTTTGTATCTCCACACAGCGCGTTCTTTATGTACGCAGCAACGTCCCAGCGGCTTTGATTTGCGCGGACTCAGCTCAATAGGGAGGCGGTCTATTTTTTCTACTAACTGGTCGTTTTTCCAGAGTCTGACAAGGTCAGCCAGCAATTTGTGCCGGACAATCATAATATTATTCGTAAAAGCCATATAGTAATTAAAAGGGTTGTTAGTGGGTGCAAAGATAGTAACTAGTTTGCGGATAAACTAATAATCGTTAAATTGAATGTAGCAGATTGTTACATTCATGTTTCCGGATGGATAAAACAATCCGAATATAAGAGGCTATGTCTTTCCGGTTGGTTAAATAAATTCAATATTTAAGTTTTTTGAAACATTCTTGTCAATTTTTTGTAGCATTCCGGTGTTATCTTTGTGAAGCATAAAATAGAGAGGAGAAAGAGATATGAGTAGTAGTATGTTGGAGCAAAGAAGTCGCTTTGCGATGATCGGTGCATTGATGATTATTGTCAGCCTGATGTTTTTGTATTATATGGGGAGTTCGCTGGTTGGTGCTACAAAAAAGTATTTGGAACAGGTGCAAACCATTGAAATCTCTTGCGAATAAAAGCTTTCCGTATAAACAAACCTTTTGGTTGTTCATACGGAAAGTATTTGTTATTATTTTGATCTAGATAAGAGTGATGCATTATTTATAATGGCACCATTTCTTCTTATTAGAGATTCATGGTACGTAAGTGATTATTAATGAATCCATATTTTTAATTAAAATCAAAATCATAAGAAGATACATCTTCAAATCTTCCTTCAAAATAAAACGAACCAGTTGTTTTGCGTTTACTTTCGTGTATGTCGAAGTCTCCAGGTTCGGCTGCTAATAAATTTAGGTTTCTAATTTCTATTTTATATAATCCTTCTGATGTCTTATTAATAATTAGATTTCCTGATTCATATCCACTGTTCCAGTCTGTTTCATAATATTGTTCGCAAGATTCATCTCCGTCACTGTTTATTGTACCATTAATACCAATTTCACATTCATAATAGGATTCCTTTTTATTACTAGAATATCGGGAATAAGGAAATTCTCCTTCTGGAAGAGAATTTATATCATATTTATTGGGAGAGGTAAAACCAATATAAAAAGATGAGATTTTTTTTCCGACAATTGATGCTGGATTTTTTAGAATAGAAAGATAATCGTAATTTGTGAACTCAAGTGTATAGTCATATAATCCTCCAGAGTGAGAAGGTTCATCAATGGAGAAATACGCATAACCGAAATCAATATTTCTACCATCAGCATCTACATGACATTTTTTCGTTGTTCCGTTTCCTTGTTCGTCGTCATCATCTCCACAAGAAACTAATGTGAAGCATGAAGTAGCCATCAATAGCATTAAAATCCAGTAATTTAAACTTTTCATAATAGTATCGCTTTTTTAATTGATAATGTTTTGTATTGAGTAATGTGTGTAATTAATCTACGACAAAGATATCTTTTTGAGATTATATTAAAAAATGTGTAATTCGCTATATGAGCCTATAATGCAGAATAGTATGATTAGGTGTTAAAAAATAGGGTTTAATTGGTGGATATTTTTTGTTACCATATTACTTGTTGCTGATTGTATGATTAAGCTTTCTGTCATTAGCATGCTTTTGGGGAATCCGAAGAAAAACATTACTTTTGTCAAAGACAAATGGAAGTAATCCACCAAGCGGAAGTAACAACACAATATTTAAAATATCTTCTTTCAACATCTCTCTGCTGCCACGAAATACTGCCCGCCAGGACCAGAATAAATCAAGGTTATAATGATAATCTGTCTGTGGATTTCTTGTAAATACTGTCGATGCATATACAATCGCAAGAAATGTAAGAGCTGCGAGACACGCATATGCCTGAAAGCCTTTCATCTTGTCTCTTTTTACCAACTGCCGCAGGCAAAATGCTACGACTATAAACACAATAACAAAAAACAGGAACTCTCTTGCCGTCCATTCTCTGTTATGTGTAACTAATATCTGATAAATATCCAAATGACCGTCTCCTTTTTCAATAGGGACTAGAATAGCACATATATTTTTTCTTGTCTAGGGCAAAACCTTTCTTATCACAGAATTTTAACATACAATTCTAACATACGAGTACAATTCAAGTCGAACGTCCGGCAGGATTACATAA
>ENA-OPBE01003042-OPBE01003042.1-human-gut-metagenome-genome-assembly--contig:-NODE-3042-length-11596-cov-2.330127_pt1 | contig 11596 bp, 10 predicted proteins | sample MGYA00241066_ERZ501448 | MGnify/ENA primary metagenome ERZ501448 (study PRJEB25962, sample SAMEA2042585) | human gut metagenome | biome: human gut; feature: human-associated habitat; material: faeces...
TACATCTAACTGACGGGATACTTTAGTGAGGGCATTTAAATCGATGACGGAGCCGATGTATTTGCTGCTGATATCGGTTATTTCGGTGTCAGAAAAGTAGCCGCTGTAATAATCCGAACTAAGGTCAAAGATTCGATTTAGCTGATTCTGATTCATAAAAATACAAAGTCCTCCATTATAAGCATAAATACCTTTTACCCGGAAGGTATACTTATCTTTTTCGTATTTTTCTTTTAAAGTGATCATATCTCCCGGCTGCAAGGAAAATTTATCTGCATAGGCAGAAGAAATATACGCATCGGCTGTGACCTTACTATCTGCCTGTAAATCTGCTTTTTCATCTTTTAAATTAATTTTAACGTATTTACTATCGGACTTCACACCATATAAAGTGACTTCTTCACTCTTAAAGGTTTTCGGTGTTGTGTTTAACGAGTACGCAGAAAATTCTTCCGCATCTTCATTTTCTGTTTTTGCTCCAAGCGAATACTCCAGCAAAGAAAATAAACTGGATATTTTATTGCCGCTCATTGCACTGGTCGGAACAGAAAGCATGTACTGGTATTTGGCCAACATATTGTTCTGAATGTCTGTCTGATAGTGGTCAAGTACAGAGGGCAAAAGTAATCCAAAAAATAATAATAAATTTGCAAAAACAATTCCGACAAACAATACAATATAATTACTAAAGTTCTGGAAAATAACACGCAGTCGGAATCTTGAAAAGATATTGATTCTCGAGCTTAAGCGCAATGCTCTTTTTTGCTTTTTCCTGCTTAAGTCTCTTCGTAAAAATTTAAGCGGCGGCAACTTTAACTTGCTGCGCAGTATGCCGTAATTGACAACAAGCATAATCAGTACTGGGACAACCGTTGTAAGTAAAAAGGCTTTCGCATTCCAGACTGTGACATAGGTTGGCAGGCTATAACTTCCATAGTACATTCCTGCACAAACATTTTTAAAGATGGTATAACCTAAAATATTTCCGACAACCGCTCCGATAAGAGTTACAAAAACTGGCATGGACATATAATGCCTTATCAATTCATTTTTCGTATAACCAGATGCACGGAGTGTTCCGATGACTCCGGCTTCCTTTCGAATCGTATTACTTGTTGTGATTCCAAATACAAATGCCATAATCACCATGACAATATAGAGAAGTACAATGATCATTGCTTCATCACTTCCCATATCATCTCCTGTAAAATGAATCGCCTGATTAACATACTGTGGAATAAAACTCTCTAACGTGATATCTTTTCCGATATCTTCCATGAAATCTTCTGACCTTTTCTTCTCCTCCTTTTCGTTCTTTGGCTTTTTATTATATTTCCATGCGTAATCATAGGTAAGCTGGCTTTCATTAAAAGAAGAAAATTCTTCCTTTGTGACAATGCCCACACCGAACTTTATCGCATCAAACATCGTATCATTATTATTCTGGAACAAGGCACTGTAATCAGACAAGGCAACAAGACCAGTAATTTTCCATGTCTTCTTTCCACTTTTTAATGTATCTCCAACAGATAGTTTATTATTATCTGCATACATTCTGTCAATGGCGATTTCTCCGATTTCTTTCGGCATTTTTCCCTTCATGAGACAGACTTTATTTACCTCTTCCCTGTTTTTAAAAATACGAAGAGTACTTCCATTAGAAAGAGCTTTCTCTACATAAAAATTCTCATAAAGTTTTACGCCATAGCCTTCTATTGTTTCCTGCTGATTTTTATAAACTTTTTCTTCTGTAGCAAAGTTTCCATCCTCTATGTTATATTTTTCAAAACTGTTATCATAGGCAGTCAGCATACTTCCATCTGCTACTAAAAAGCCGGAAACAAACCCAATCGTTGCTACCATCAGAATAAATACAACAAGATACTTTCCCATTTCCTGCCGTAGTTCCCGAAGAAGCCTTTTTCTTAAAGGATTTTTCATATCTCGCTCCTCCTACCACTCCAGTTCCATCGCCGGAACTTTCTGTTCATTCGTATAATTCTTTCGAATCATCCCGTCTCTTAACTTGACAACTCTGTCTGCCATATCTTTTATCGCATCATTATGAGTAACCATAACGATTGTATTACCATACTTTTGATTGACCGTCTCAATAAGGCGTAAAATATCTTTTGATGTATTATAATCTAACGCTCCTGTTGGCTCATCACAAAGCAAAAGCTTTGGGTTCTTTGCTAATGCTCTCGCGATTGAAACTCGCTGTTGCTCCACCAGAAAGCTGGTTCGGCAATTTGCGCTGATGCTCATAAATACCAAGTGTATGTAACAGTTCATCCACATCAAGCGGCTTGTCACTCAAATATGCACCAACCTCAATATTTTCCCTCACTGTAAGATTCGGAATCAGATTATACATCTGAAAAATGTATCCGAGATGCTTTCTTCGGTATAAAGACAGCTTCTTCTCTGTCATATCTTCGATACGCTCTCCATCAATGGTAATACTGCCTGAATCCGCTCCATCAATCCCACCAATAATATTTAACAACGTAGACTTTCCAGAACCAGAAGGTCCAAGAAGAACACAAAACTCTCCCCTCTCAATCTCCAAATCAATCCCTTTTAGCACCTCAATCCGGCTGTCACCCATACCAAAAGACTTTTTAATCTGTTTTATTTCCAAAAACATAAACTCAAACTCTCCTCTTAACTTTCTTTCCTCTATTTCAAATAAATTTATGTTAGCCCCAAACAGCCTACATTAGGTATTCCTATTTCTTATGCATTTATACTAACATATTTATTCTTCTTCTATTTTATGTTAGTTGTAACTTACTAAAATGTCAATAAGTTTTTTGATAAATCAATACTTGAGTCGAGATTCGAGTTCTCCCTGAAAACCTTTAATTTTCTTGAAAAGCCAAGAAACAGAACACAAAAGAAGCTGCATACCACAGATGTAATCTCAATTTTGTGAGAACATAGTATCGTTAAAAGTTTCTCCTTGCAAATATTGATTTTGCGACTTTGTGTTTTTTACAACTGAGTCAAAATCAATATTTGCAAGGAGAAACTTTTATAAGATACTTTTCTCACAAAATTGAGAGATACATCTGCGATATGCAGCTTCTTTCAGGTTCGTCTGTCTATTTAGCAAAATTAAAGTGTTTTCAACACTTCCATTACACCATTTTCATCGTTGGTCTTCTCTGTTACATATTTTGCTAATGCTTTTAAGGTAGGATGTCCGTTTTTCATACAGTAGCTTTCGCCGCAGCTTTCTAACAGAGACATATCATTTAAATAGTCACCAAATCCCATAGCTTCTGTATGTGCAATGCCGTACTTTTCACATATAGCTTTGATTGCATTCCCCTTGCTTTCTGTTTTGTTGGCAATGTCAATCCAGCTTGCTCCGGATAATACGGCTGTAAGTTTCTCACCGATATTTTCAAAATATTTCATGGATTCTTCAGCTTTTTCTTTCTTAAAATAGATAGCGACCTTTACGATTGTATCATTGTCTGCCACTTTTCTTAAATCTTCTACAATCTGTCTTCTCTCGTAGTACATTTCTACATTATAGTAGATTTCCTCATCCACATCTTTTTTTGTTATGTAAGCAGACTTCGCACCGCAGATAACAGGTGTTGCATAAGGTACTTTATCTATGATATCAAGACATTTTAACACGTCCTGCTTGTCTATCTCATCTTTAAAAATAATCTCGCCTTTTTCGAAAACAAGTCCTCCATTTTCTGCGATAAATGCAAGATTATCTCTGATTGGAAGGAAGTCTCTTTCTAATGTATAGTACTGTCTTCCGCTGGCAATGACTGTCTTTATCTCTGGATGGCTTTTTACCCACGGAATAAATTCTTCCGGCATTTCTTTTTTACTGTTAAGCAAAGTTCCATCCATATCTACGGCTACTAATTTTATATTCATCTGTTCTCCTTATCGTAATCTTTAACGTAATCCCTAATTAAATTTATCTATTTCCTAAATCAATCCCTGTTCTTTGCAATAATGATAAATGCCATCTTCTGCAACATGCCCGCAGATCGCACCGGCAACTGCTTTTACATCATCAGTTGCATTGCCCATTGCAACACCAGTGCCTACAGCTTCTAACATTTCAATATCGTTTGTTCCATCACCAAAGGCGATTGCATTCTCTTTATCTAAATGATAATAGTCAAGAATTTTTCTTACGCCGACACCTTTGTTTCCATTTGCCGGTGTAATATCTGCCGCTCTTGTCCACCATGCAGTAATTCTCGCACCGTCGACATCTCTTAAAATGTCTGCATATTCTTCTTTATAACAGCCGACCATCATCTGGTAAACTTTTTTATCCATGAGTTTTTCAAAATCAAAGTTATCAAGGACATTTACTTTACTCTTTGCAATGGCAAAATAATCTGCCAAATCTTTATCACAACCGTTTGCACCGCCGCCTTCTACTCCGGCAAGGAACACCGGGCGATGGATTTCCGATGCATTCTCAACAATTGCCTTTACATCTTCTTTTGGGATAGGATTTGAAAAAATAACCTCATCCTTTGTATAACAATAAGACGCATTATAAGATAAAAAGACATCAAAATCAATTTCTGGAAAAGATGGAACAAGATATGGGCCGCGTCCTGTTGCCATACATAAAATAATTCCATTCTTTTTCAGGTGTTTTAATGTCTCGATCATTGCAGGGGTGATTACCTTTTTTTTCATATCAACTAACGTTCCATCTACGTCAAAAAAAGCAATCTTTATATCTTTTGCAGAATCTTTTTTCATATATTCCTCCACTATATTCTGTAATTTTTCTTTTCATAACACACCCCTACTATTCTACAGCTTTATGTTTTTCTGTCAAGGTCAAATTATCCGATGAGCAGCTTTCGAAGCTCTCTGCGCCGTTCAATTTCTAACTTGGAAAAGATACGGGCAATCACATTTTTCACATATCCATAGGAATAATTCATCTGTTCCGCAATCTCACGGTTTTCCATTCCCTGTGCAACTGCCAGCGCAATCTTCCATTCAATTGGTGTCAGCTTCTTTTGTATTTCTCCACGATTTTTTTCAATTGCTGCATCTGCAAAAGACTTTCCTGTTTCTTTTGCGCTTCTTTCAAGATGCATTTCGACTCTGGCAAGCAGGACCTCTTTTACAAAAGGTTTTACAATATAGTCTACTGCTCCTGCCTTTAACCCTTTTACTTCATAATCTGACTCCGCAAATCCAGTGAGAAATATTACAGGAATATCCTGACAATTCGGAATAGATTTCATTTTTTCCAGAGTCGTATATCCATCCATTTCCGGCATAGCGATATCTAACAATATCAAATCCGGCACAACACCCTTTTTTAGTAATGTAATTGCCTGTTTTCCGCTTTTCGCTACGCTAACCGTATAAATACTCGACAATATTTCTTCTGCTGTTTTTAATAAGATTAAATCATCGTCTACAATTAATATGCTATTTTTGCCCATTTCTGTCCTCCCATTCTGTCGTAACTTTATTCGTCCAGTAAGTACCTTTCATAAGTGATTCTGCCTGTTCGAACTCCAAATTCTGCACCGATTTTTGTACCTGTCCCAAAATCTTCTTTTTCTTTGGATTCTTTTCTAAAGACAACAATTTCTCCAGCTGTTCTTCTGCATATTTCCCTTGATATTTTCCTATTGCCTCCAAAATCCTGTCATATATTTCCTCATATAACTTCCCCTGATTTACTTCTTCTGTCATCTCACCGTATACCTTCTGTTTCCCATTCTCTTTTTCTTTCTTTTCTGATTCCAGAAGAAATTTTTTTGTATTCTCTAAGAAAAAAAACATCCCATCTAACGCTCTTTCCCACTCAAAAAACAAAAGAGGAATCGCCTTTTCTATATAGCTTTCATCCTGCATTTTCCCTCTTATTTCAAGTGAAGCGGCTAATTCATAAAGTGACATTGCTCCAATCGCGCGGGCATTACTTTTTAATGTATGAATCTGTCCTGTCAATATTTTTATTTCCTGCTGTGTTTTTCTCGTTGTCTCAAAACTTTCCTCTAATTTTTTTCTATTTGGCTCATAATATTCTACAAAGAGCTCGGAAAGTTTTCTGTACTGCACAATACTTCCACCTAATAAATGAAGCCCTTCGGAAAGTTCAATATCCCATTTTTTTAAGTTTTGCTTCAAATCTAAAAGTTGTTTTTCCGTTATGTTCCAGTCTTCTCCCGCACCGTTCTTCATTGAGACCAGCTCAGCTGGAAGCCATTGTAACAGCAATTCTTCTAACTTCTCCCACATTACCGGTTTGGACAAATAATCAGAAAATCCTTCTGAAAGAAAATGCTGGTGAATTCCCGTGGACACATCCGCTGTAAGTGCAATCACCGGAACACTCTGCCCATTTACCTCTTTTTTCAATCTGTGAAATGTCTCAATTCCATCCATTTCCGGCATCATATAATCAAGAAAAATCAAATGGTATTTTTTATTTCTAACTTTTTCGATACATTCAAAACCACTGGCCGCCGTATCTAACTGTACCCCTGTTCTTCGCAAAAGTGATGTAATCACCTGAATATTTTGTTCACTGTCATCTACCAGTAAAATCTGTGCTTCTGATGCAAAAAACTTCTTCCTTTTTTCTTGCACAGGTTCCCCTTCCACAACTTTCCACTGTCCAATTTTCTCTGTTCCTGCATCTTTTAATGGAAAATATACTGTAAAGTTACTTCCTTTTCCATAGATACTTTCTGCCTGAATATGCCCTCCCATCTGTTCACAAAGTTCTTTTGCTATTGTAAGACCCAGTCCACTTCCCTCAATATTTCTGTGGCGTTTGATATCTGCCCTCATAAACATATCAAAAAGCGCTTCCATATCTTCTTTTTTAATCCCGATTCCTGTATCCTTCACAGAAAAAGAAATCTGCTTTTCCTCCTGACAAACTTCAAGAAAAACCTTCCCTTTTTTTGTATATTTTACCGCATTATTAATTAAATTGAGGATAACTTGTTTGATATGCAATGCATCACCTTCCAGATATTTCGGAAGAGTTTCCTCTACATCTACTACAAACTCCAGATTTTTTGCTTCTGCCTGCTTTGCTCCAATCAGGCAGACTTCCTGTACAAGTTGTCTTAATGAAAACTTTTCCTCAATTATATCTAACTTTTTCGATTCAATTCGCGTAATGTCCAATATATTATTAATAAGAGATAACAGATAATTTCCCGCCCTTTCCACACTCTTTGCATACTGAACGACTTCCCTTGACTCAGACTCCCGTAAAATCATCTCATTCATTCCAAGCATCACATTAATCGGGGTTCGAATTTCATGACTCATATTTGCAAGAAATGTACTCTTGGCACGATTTGCTTCCATAGCTTCTTCCCTTGCCTGCGTGAGAAAAATCTGCTGCTTTTTATATATTCGAAAATGTAGATACATCGCAACGCCAAGAGAAGCACTCGATACAACAACTCCCGTCAGCACATCCACAACAATCTCTTTTTCCGATTGAAACCAGATTACCGTATCTGGATAATAATAGGCAATCCCAATCGTGAATATATAGATTATCAGTTCCAGCCATACACAAAAAAACATTAACCAGCCTTCCAGCATAAAAATAGTAAATAAAATTCCAAAAATATAAAAAGACGGCATTCCACCTTTATACCCGCCACTCTTAAAAAACATAATTGGAAATAAAAACATAAAAATCACAACGATTGTTATAAAGTAGCATCTTTGATATTTTTTACTGTGGTATGCGTAAAAAAGGAGCGACAAAGATAGCAAGGCAATCCCTGTATTTATTAACAGTAGTTTCCTATCTCCATTATTCCAATAAGAAAGAACTCCATTACACAGACTGATGATGAATCCAAGTGAAGCCAGTATATTAAATAATCTCACTCGAAAGGGAAGACCCGAGTGATACAGCACTTTTCCTACTTCCAATACGCTTTTCCTATCCATGACCTATTCCTTTTCTATATCTATTTTCAATTTATTTTCATTATTTTCTGTATCTATTCTTTTCTATTTCTCTTATTATATCCAAACACAAACTCATGCGATGAATAAAAATCGTACAGTCCTGAATAAATATAGTTTATCACAAAAGCACTTATCTCTTCCAGTATCCGACAGTCACTATTTTCTTCATTTATGGCACAAATCATAAATTTAATTTATAAGTTAACTTATAGATTTATTTACAGAGAACACCAGATCGTGTTTAAAAAATGCTTTCTGTAAGATGTGCATTATAATTTGTGGGGGATTTAAATACACTCTAAATCAAAATGGTGACTGTAAGGCACTATCTTTCTATGTGAATTTTTATATAATAAAAGTGTAAGAACTATTTTATCAAATTACTATGAAATGATTTATAACTATACATCTTCTTACGATCTGCATTATCTAAACGAGGGTGTATTCTAAAAGCGCTCTATTTACATACGGCAACTATTTTTACTGATTTCCAGAGTACATGATGCAAAACGGAGGAAAATTATGGAACATTTTTATATTTATTCTTTTACATTAGCAGTAATCCCACTGCTTTTGGGATTGCTATTTATTTGGTTTGGGAAAAAATTATGGGACAATGCAACGAAAAAAAATGAGGAATATCAGCAACGTTACACCGGACGTACTACTTTGCGTGTAATCAAAGTCGAAAAAAATGAATGGGAAGAAACCAATTCCAACGAACAAGGTCCAGAAAGCAGGATTTCTGTTACCTCTTATACTCCGGTCTACGAATATACGGTAAATGGGCAGCAATATGAATATCATACCCGCCTGGGAAGTTCTACAGATCAATATCCTATTGGAAAAGAATGTCCTGGATATTATAATCCAAAAAATCCAGCAGATGTGACAGAAACCTTGAAAGAGATAACAGGTGGAGGAAGCCATTTTCTTAGTTTGTTGTTTTTTGGAATTGGCGTACTGGCTATTCTGTTTGCTCTGATAAGAGTATGGGCAGTTATAACACTTATATAATCCATCTTTCTTTGCTATAAGACCACAACAATGAAGTTTTTACTCTCATCTAAATATTTCATAAAAGGAGGAAATGAAAATGTTAAACAAAAAAAGAGAACAGAAATTAAAGAACCAATTATCCTTTGCCTTTCGGATTCGGCGAATCTTTCTACTTATCCCACTTTTACTTCTGTGCCTGAGTTTCGTTATTCCAACACAGGTTCACGCCCAGACAGATGACTCTTACTTTTTAAATATGTGGTTAAATACGAAAAGCCTTGCTGATTTAAAAAATGTTTATCCAGGACACACAAACATTATTGTCGCTACAATTAGTGATCCTGACCTTTCAAAAATCCCTGCATCAAAAGTATCTGCCACATCTTCTAATCCTTCCGTACTAAAAGTTATTGACAAATATAATATTGATTTTGCCAACTATCATCCAAATATGGATATCGGTATTGAAATAGAGGCGATGAAAGCAGGAAAGGCAACACTAACCATCCAGTATAAAACTATTGTCAAAAAACTTGATATTACTGTAAAAAAATCAACTGCTTTTATAAAGAAAAAGAAGGGGACAATGCTCATGGGTTATCACTACTTCATGAGAGATTTTGTAACCGTTCACGGAAAAGAACCAAGTATTAAAAAAATTAAGTCCAGCAATAAAAAAATCATAAAAGTATCTGGTCAGAAATTAATTCCAAAAAAGCCAGGAAAAGCAACTATAAGTGCTGTTATCAACGGCAAAAAACAAAGCATCCGAATAACTGTAAAAAGCCCAGCCCCTACCTATGACCAGCTAAAATCTAAAAAAGCCGGGTTAATTTATGACCGCTACAGCGGTAAATGCTATGTAAAAATAAAATTTACAAACAAAAGCCAACGCACTATTACAAAAGTACAACTTAAAACAACGCTGTTTTTTGATGATGCGTGGGATGATATGAAACCAGTAAAGAAGAAAAACGTCAAAGTAAATATCAAACCAGGTAAATCTCAGACTGTTAAAATTTATTTTGGAAAATATCCTGTGTTAGCACCAAATCGATGGAAATATGAGATACTTCAATTTTGGTATAGATAAGAATTGAAATTGCCATAGGTAAAGATACAACTTTCCCTCTGGGAATAAAATAAAAAAATCTTGATAGCCTGTATCCAGACTATCAAGATTTTTTCGGTACGGCTTATGCCTTTTACGTTCTTATGATATTGTACTTTATATCATTCTCCCGGATTACATGAAATTACCTTACCGGCATTCCATAAATCTACAGTCTTTTTCGCTGCTTCGAGACGTTCTTCTTCAGAATGGAAGTCAATCGTTACGGACTGGCATCCACATTCTAAACACATTACATAATAACCACAGCCGCCTTCTTCTTCTAATAACGCACCACCGTCACATAATGGACAGTCATGAATCTCTAACTTTTCTTCAATGTTCATAATTTGCCTCTTTTCATTTTATCTTTTTGTTTTCCAAGCACATTATAACATTATTTCTTATAGATAAAAAGAGAAAATGTTCTTCTTTATGCAAATTATTTAATTCTTCAACACATTTGCAGTCATGGCAACGATTGGAATATTGGCCTTCTTGTTGTTCTTTAGAGTACGAATTTCTCTGGTTGTCATATAACCATCCATTTTAGACATCTGAATATCCATGAAAATCAGATCATACCTGTCAGCATCCACTTCATTCATCCGTTCAACAGCATCTGTCGCATCAAACCCATTTATTACTATTCAGTGACCTGCGTTTCGATACCCCCCTCACCAAATTTTATGTTTCTTATTGTCTTTTTTAAAACCTTCATCTCCACTGGTTTTGAAATATGTGCATCCATACCGGCAGCCAAAGAATGTTGTATATCCTCTGAGAATGCATTGGCGGTCATGGCAACGATTGGAATCGTCTTTGCCAGTTTATGTGTACTTCTGCGGATTGCTTTCGTTGCCTCATAGCCGTTCATGACAGGCATCTGCACATCCATTAAGATCATGTCATAATCCCCTGGAGCAGACTGTTCAAATGTATTAAGAAGTCTTTCTCCATTTTCACAGATAGTACACTCTGCCCCCTCAATCTTTAATAGTTCTATCAAAATTTCTGCATTCAGCTCATTATCTTCTGCACACAGGAATCGCATTCCTTTTAGGATATTTTTATCCAACTCCTCTTTTTCTGCCTGTGGCTCCAGAGAAACTGATCGGTTTTCTACAACTTTCAGATTCATAATAACTTCAAAACAACTTCCCTGCCCCAGTTCACTTTCTACTTCAATTGTTCCGCCCATCGACTCAACCAGATTTTTGGTGATAGCCATTCCAAGACCGGTTCCCTGTATCTTGTTTGTAAGAGAACCTTCTGCACGGGTAAACGCATCAAAAATCGTATCTTTGAAATCTGCCGACATTCCCATACCATTATCACAGACTAAGAAGCGATACTTTGCATAGGTGGAGGAATTTGACTCACATTCTTCTACTAAAAACTGAATTGCTCCACCCTCCTGTGTATACTTTACTGCATTGGAAAGCAGGTTACTGAAAATCTGCATTAGATGAACCTGATCACTATTCACCCACTCGTGCCGGATGTTTTCTT
>ENA-OPBE01003062-OPBE01003062.1-human-gut-metagenome-genome-assembly--contig:-NODE-3062-length-11544-cov-3.293672_pt1 | contig 11544 bp, 11 predicted proteins | sample MGYA00241066_ERZ501448 | MGnify/ENA primary metagenome ERZ501448 (study PRJEB25962, sample SAMEA2042585) | human gut metagenome | biome: human gut; feature: human-associated habitat; material: faeces...
GGTTTTCCTTGCTCTGCGTGTCAAGAAAGCGCTCGATCGCGGCGGCGAGCTCTCTGGCCGCATAGTGCTCCTCCATCGCCTGCTGGGGCGAAGCGAGGAACGTTTCAAGCTCCTCCATGCACATATCGTAATGGCTGTTTCGTTTCATTGCCGTGTTGGCACGATAGCGCGTGATCGAACAGCGGCGGACGAGCGTGCCGACAAACGCCGGAAGCGATTCCGGACGCTGCGGCGGGATCGCGTGCCAGGTGCTTAAGTACGCATCGTTCACGCACTCCTCCGCATCCTGCGCGCTTGCAAGGATGTTGTCCGCGAGCTTGTGGCAGAGCTTGCCGTATTTCTTGTCCAGCTCGCTGATGGCATCCTCCGAGCGCGCAAAGAACAGCTCGATGATCTGCGCGTCTTCCATCGTGCAGCGCCTCCTTTCCTCGTGAAAAAGTGTTTCTACTTGAATAGACGCAATTTCCGGCAAAATGCTTCACGAAACCGTAAAATTTTTTTATTTTTCCTTTTTGACGGAAAAACCGGATGATTTGTTCCTGCGCGGCGGGAGAAAAAGGGAAGATATCGACAAAATTATATTATAAATATAAGAAAACGGCCCCGCACCTTTTCGGTACGGGGCCGTTGATCCTGCATTTAAAGGTGCTGCCTTGCGTGCTCGCAGATCGCGTCGTATGTCTGCTGGCTGATGTCGTGTTCGATCTTGCACGCATCCTCCTCAGCGGTCTTTTCGTCCACGCCGAGGGCGATGAGAAATTTTGTGAGCGTGTGGTGGCGGTCGAGCATCTTTGCTGCGATCGCCATGCCGCGGTCTGTCAGCGTGATGAGGCCGTCGCGGTCCATCTCGATATATCCGTTTTCGCGCAGTCGCTTGGTCGCGTAGGTGACGCTGGGCTTCGTCACGCCCAGATGGTCGGCCACGTCGACTGAGCGGATATAGCCGTGCTGCTCTTTCATCATCAGCATGGATTCGAGATAATCTTCAGATGCCTTTTGGATTTTCATGTGCGGTTTCACCAACTTCGCAATAAAGTACGATAATAGGTTAACATGCTCTAACAAAAAATGCAAGCATTAAAAAAATGTTCACAAAACCTCTTGACAAAATAGGTTAGAGAGATTAAACTTACGGGCGAAAGTTAAACGACACTAACTTTGCGCCGGCGAATTGCGGATCGCCGCGGGCAGAAAAGTGCCAGACCAACAGCATGCGGAGGGATAAGTAATGATGCCGCTTACACTGGCGAATGCCGGAGAAGAAAATATTATCCTCAAAGTCGGCGGGAGTGCTGAAGTCAAAAAGCATCTCGAAGATCTCGGCTTTGTGGCCGGGGGCACGGTGAGTATCGTGTCGTCGCTCGGCGGGAACGTGATCGTCAAGGTCAAGGAAGCCCGCGTTGCCATCAGTGAAGAAATGGCAAGAAAAATCATGGTTTGAGCAATTTTTCAAATAAAAGGAGAGAGATTATGAAAACTCTGCGTGAAATCAAAATTGGCGAGACCGTCAAAGTCGTCAAGCTCCATGGCGAGGGCCCCGTCAAGCGCCGTATCATGGATATGGGCATCACCAAAGGCACTGAGGTGTTCGTGCGCAAGGTAGCGCCGCTGGGCGACCCGATGGAAGTCACCGTGCGCGGCTACGAGCTGTCGCTGCGTAAGGCGGACACCGAAATGATCGAAGTTGAATAATTTATTTCTACATAAGTTAAGGAAACTTAACAAGAAGGAGCAGTAAGAAACATGGAAAAGCAGATCAAAATTGCCCTCGCGGGCAACCCCAACTGCGGTAAGACGACGCTGTTTAACGCCCTGACCGGTTCGAATCAGTTTGTCGGCAACTGGCCCGGCGTCACCGTGGAAAAGAAGGAAGGTAAGCTCAAGAAGCACGATGACGTGGTCATCATGGACCTTCCCGGTATTTACTCCCTGTCCCCCTACACGCTGGAGGAAGTCGTCGCCCGTAACTACCTCATCACCGAGCGTCCCGACGCGATCCTGAACATCATCGACGGCACGAACCTCGAGCGTAACCTGTATCTCACCACCCAGCTCACTGAGCTCGGCATCCCCGTGGTCATCGCCATCAACATGATGGATATCGTCCGCAAGAACGGTGATGAGATCAACGTCAAGGAGCTCTCCCGTGAGCTTGGCTGCGAGATCATCGAGATCTCCGCGCTCAAGGGCGACGGCGTCATGGACGCTGCCGAGGCTGCCATCCGCGCCGCCAAGGGCACCAAGACCGTCCCGATGCACACCTTCTCCGGCCCTGTCGAGCACGCCATCGCCCACATCGAAGAGGCGGCCGTGCACTCCATGCCGGAAGAGCAGCAGCGCTGGTACGCGATCAAGATCTTTGAGCGCGACGACAAGGTGCTTGAAAAGCTCAGCATCCCCACCGAGACGATGAACCACATCGAAGAGGACATCAAGGCGGCAGAGACCGAGCTCGACGACGACGCCGAGAGCATCATCACCAACGAGCGCTACATCTACATCGCCCAGCTCATCAAGGGCTGCTACAAGAAAAAGAGCAGCGAAAAGCTCTCCACCTCCGATAAGATCGATAAGGTCGTCACCAACCGCTGGCTGGGCCTGCCCATCTTCGCGGTCGTGATGTTCCTTGTTTATTACATCGCCATGGTCGCCGTGGGCGCGCCCGCGACCGACTGGGCAAACGACGGCGTGTTCGGCGATGGCTGGCACCTGCTGGGCATTGGCTCCGCCGCCTACGGCGACGCGAGCGATGAATACACCGCCGCCTCCGAGGCTGTCAACGCTTTCGCGGGCATCGACACGGGCGACGAAGAGCTTGACACCGACGCGGCGCTCGAAGAGCTCAAGGCATTCCAGCCCACCGAAGACACCGCCACCGTTGACGTGGAAGATGAAGAGACGCTCGCCATCAACGAAATGACCGCCTACTATGACGCCATCCCCGATGATGCGGACGAAGATTCCACCGTCGGCATGACCTATGTGGGTGCTGTCAGCTACTTCGAAGAGAATGGCTTTGACGAGCCCGACCCGGCAGACTATGGCGTATGGGTCCCGGGCGTGCCCGTTCTGATCGGCGATGCGCTTGACGCCGCCGGTACGGCTGACTGGCTCAACGGCCTGATCCTCGACGGTATCGTCGCCGGTGTCGGCGCGGTGCTCGGCTTCGTGCCTCAGATGCTCGTCCTGTTCCTGATGCTCGCCTTCCTCGAGGCCTGCGGCTACATGGCCCGTATCGCCTTCGTGCTCGACCGTATCTTCCGCAAGTTCGGCCTGAGCGGCAAGTCCTTCATCCCGATGCTCATCGGCGTCGGCTGCGGCGTGCCGGGCGTTATGGCTTCCCGTACCATTGAAAACGAGCGTGATCGCCGCATGACGATCATGACCACCACCTTTATCCCCTGCGGCGCGAAAGTGCCCTTCATCGGCATGATCGCCGGCGCTCTGTTCGGCGGCAGCGCCTGGGTCTCCACCTCCGCGTACTTCATCGGCATGGCCGCGATCATCGTCTCCGGCATCATGCTCAAGAAGACGAAGATGTTCGCCGGCGATCCGGCCCCGTTCGTCATGGAGCTGCCGGCCTACCACTGGCCGACGCTGGGCAACGTCCTCCGCTCCATGTGGGAGCGCGGCTGGTCCTTCATCAAGAAGGCCGGAACGATCATCCTTCTTTCAACTATCGTTGTCTGGTTCACCTCTTACTTCGGCTTCGTAGACGGCCACTTCGGAATGCTTGCAGAGGATCAGCTTGATCAGTCCCTGCTCGCAAAGGTCGGCTCGGCTATCGCCTGGATCTTCGTTCCGCTCGGCTGGGGCAACTGGCAGGCTACCGTCGCTTCTATCACCGGACTTGTCGCAAAGGAGAACATCGTCGGTACGATGGGCATCCTCTATGGCGCAGAGGGCAACGTTTATGCAACCCTTGCAAAGGCGTTCACCGGCATAACCGCTTATTCGTTCCTCGTCTTCAACCTTCTGTGCGCTCCCTGCTTCGCAGCTATCGGCGCTATCAAGCGTGAGATGAACAGCGCAAAGTGGACCTGGTTCGCAATCGGCTATCAGTGCGGCTTCGCCTATGTTATCTCCCTTATGATAAACCAGTTCGGCAACCTCTTCACCGGCAACATCCACGGCGCAGTTGATATCGTAAGCCTTGTGTTCGCGTTCATCTTCCTCGCCCTGATAATCTTCATGCTCGTGCGTCCTTACAAGGAAGCTACGAAGCTGACCTCCGATGTAAAGGTTACGAAATAAAGCAAAACACAATCTGTGAAAGGAGTCTTTTCAAATGCTCGCGTGGTTATCAAAGAATATTGCAACCATTATAATATGCCTTGTGCTTGCCGTTATCGTGGCACTGATTATATATAATCTTGTCAAGGATAAAAAGAAAGGCAAATCCTCCTGCGGCTGCAACTGTGCCCACTGTGCTATGGCAGGCTCCTGCCACAGCGCGAATCAGCAAAAGGGCAAAAAGCACAGCTGATAAGCACAACAGAACAGAAAAAGGACGCAGTGCAAACTGCGTCCTTTTTGACATATCCCGGTGGATTTTTTCGCGCTTTGCTGATATAATCAAAGAAAATCGGCATATCGGAGGTGCGTAGATTGATATTTCAATTCGGCGAATACAAAATCGATGTTGATGTTGAAAAGACGAAGCAATTTTATAACCGCGCCAAAACGGTCAGCGAGGAATGCCAATGCGACGGGTGTCTTAACTTCGAGAGAGCCGTAGACGAACTTTCGCAGAATATCCGGGACTTTTTTTCCGCGCTCGGCGTTGACATGAAAAAAATCTGCGAATGTTATGCCTATTGCGCCAAAGACGAAAACACGCTGTACTACGGTGGCTTTTGCCACATCTGCGGAACTTTACTCAGCGGCAAAAGCGCATGGAAACCGACGAGTGACTCAACAGCTTGTTGGGACGAAAAAGCAACATATCCGCTCTCGCCGAATTTCGTAATTTCATTCAGCGACCGTATCGACATGTTGGAACCGGATTTTCCGCTCCCTGTCGTTCAGCTCGACTTCGATGCGGATATCCCGTGGGTGCTCGAAAAGAGAAACAGCTATATTGACGAATAATGAGGCGAAAAAAGGAGCAAATACAACGCACTCTGGGAATATGTCAAAAACAGCGGCGCGCAGTCGCTGAAGCTCACTTTTGATGAAATACAAAATATAGCTGGCGTGCCGATAGACCACTCGTTTTTTAACTTCAAAAAGGAGCTTGCGGATTACAGCTATCGGGTCGGGAAAATCTCGATGAAAGAAAAGACTGTGAGTTTTGAGAAAGAATAAAATTGTGCGAACTTCGCGGGCGAATAACATCAGCTTCAGCAAGGTTGTGCTGATTTCCAATATTACGGCGGTTGACCGTTGCCGATACTTATATCCGCAAATTCCTATCCGCCTAATACTCACAGCCCATCAGCAGCCTTTCACCTCCTCCGAGCATTTACATTTTGGAAAAAATATGCTATAATGCGGGCACAAAACTCTGGGGAGAGATGAAAAATGGTAAGATTGGCATCGGTCGGCGATGCGGGAGAGCTTGAGCGCCTCAATGCAGAGTTCAACGGCAAGGGCAAGACTACGGAAGAAAGCATTCGCACCTCGCTTCTTACAAACAGGCGCGAGATTGTCATCGTTGCGGACGGCAACGGAGGACGGCTCGCCGGCTTCGTCTGCGTTCAGCTGAAGAAGTCGTTTTGCTACGATGAATATATGCCCGAGATAACGGAGGTCTATGTCCGTCCCGAGTATCGCGGGCGGGGAGTCGCGCGCGAAATGCTGACCTTCGCGCAGGAATACTGCAAAAAAATATACCCGCTCCACAGCTTCGAGCTGTTGACGGGCAGTGATAACACTGCCGCGCAAAAGCTCTACTCCGCCATCGGCTTCGAGTGCGACGGCGAAATGCATATGTCAAAGCAGGTAAAATAATTTGAGAGAATCGCAGGAACAGAGCTATGAGAATAATAAATACTTTTGATAAAATACCCGGCTGCTTTAAGAACAGCGCCTTTGATTTGGATGCATGGAGAGTATACGCCCGCGCGATTTCGCCGGAGCTTGGCGAAAAATGCGAACGGGATTCGAGGGAATATGATTTCAATAATGATGTGCTGCCCGTAGTCAATAACGTGCTGCTCAATAAGGATGCGGCGATTGCGGCAAACGACTCCTTTGTCGCCGTGACCGACAAGCTTGCGAGCAATATAGAGCGGCTTTTTGAAAACGGCGTCGAGACGGATATTATTCTCTATTTGGGGCTGTGCAACGGCGCGGGCTGGGCGACATCGCTTGACGGCAGAGACGCGGTTTTGCTCGGAATAGAAAAAATTATCGAGTTGAATTGGCAGGATGAATCCGCCATGCAGGCTCTGATTTTTCATGAAATAGGCCACATATGGCATAAAACCTACGGGAATCTCTATCCCGAGGCTCGGTCAGAGGGCGAAAATTCACTGGCTCAGCTCTATCAAGAGGGACTTGCCATGGTCTGCGAACATATTTTATGCCAAGATGACAGATACTATCATCAAAATCAAAACGGTTGGCTCGATTGGTGCAAGGAAAACGAAGCCGAAATAAAGCGTGAATATCTCCGCCGCATCGACAAAAATATCAGCACGCAGGATTTCTTCGGGGATTGGTGCAGCTACAAAAATCACAGCGATGTTGGCTATTATCTGGGCTGCGAGTTCGTCAAACATTTGCAACGGCAATACTCGCTTGTCGATATAGCAAGCCTCAATGTCAATCAGTTATATAATCATTTTAAGGAGTTTGCGTCGGCCGAATAAACGGACGGCAAGCAGCAAAAAAAGCTTTTACATAGAAAGAGCGTACTGTTCGCGGCGTTTTTGATTATTCGAGATATCCAAATTATCCTGATTATACAGGCAGTGTTATCGGTTTGTTATCGAGACTGATAACACTCGACCTACAGCTATGATAACAGCAAGCTATGCCGCTTCGAAATATTGTGTTTTTACTTAGAAAAGCGAGAACTTATATGTTACTAAGAAACATATAAGGCAAGTTGTTCTATGATTTCTTCATGCTTATGCTAAGAAAATTTCTCTCATTTAATATATTTTTCTAATATATTTTTCTCCGCCTTGACGGTATGTCAAAACGGAATTTTTATCGAATATGTAAAAGGCTTCCGCCCCTAACAGGGCAGAAGCCTTAAAAATTATGCGATTTTTAGGTTTAGTTGTAAGCCAAGTATTATTATTTCATCTGTTGCAAAAACGGTTACTCGAAAAGTGCCGAGTCCCGAAACCCGCATAAATACTGGTTTTTTCGGCACATCTAAACCAAGGGGAATTATTCCCACTCCACCGTTGCCGGGGGCTTTGTAGTGACATCGTAGACTACGCGGTTGACTCCCTTAACCTCGTTGGTGATGCGGTTCGAGACATTTGCGAGCACATCAAACGGGATGCGCGCCCAGTCTGCGGTCATGAAGTCGTCAGTAGTCACTGCGCGCAGCGCAATGAGGCTGTCGTAGGTTCTCGCGTCGCCCATAACGCCGACGCTGTGGACGTTGGTGAGCACCGCGAAATACTGGTTGATGTCGCGGTCGATGCCGGCGATTTTGACTTCCTCGCGGAAGATAGCGTCCGCATCCTTGAGAATATTGAGCTTCTCCTCGGTGATGTCGCCGAGGATACGCACGGCAAGTCCGGGACCCGGGAACGGCTGACGCCAGACAAGATCCTCGGGGATGCCGAGCTCGAGTCCGACCTTGCGGACCTCGTCTTTAAACAGGTCGCGCAGAGGCTCGATGAGCTCATCGAAATCGATGTGGTCGGGCAGTCCGCCGACATTGTGGTGGCTCTTGATGACCGCCGCGTCGCCCACGCCGCTCTCGATAACATCGGGATATATTGTGCCCTGAACGAAGAAATTCATCCTGCCGAGCCTCTTGCTCTCGTCTTCAAAGACGCGGATAAACTCCTCGCCGATAATTTTTCTCTTCTTCTCCGGCTCGGTCACGCCTGCGAGCTTGGTGAGGAAACGCTCCTGGGCGTTGACTCTGACGAGCTTCATGTCAAAGCGCTCGCGGAAGATGTGCTCGACCTCGTCGCCCTCGTTCTTTCTGAGCAGACCGTGGTCAACGAAAACGCAGGTCAGCTGCTTGCCGACCGCTCTGTGCAGGAGCACGGCGGCAACAGAACTGTCGACTCCGCCGGACATGGCGCAGAGCACAGTCTTATCGCCTATCTTCTCGCGCAGGTGCTTTACCTGCTCTTCGACGAAGCTTGACATGACCCAGTCGCCCTTACAGCCACAGATATCAAAGAGGAATGTTTTGAATATCTCCTCGCCGTACTGCGTATGCATGACCTCGGGATGGAACTGAACGGCGTAGATTTTCTTCTCATCGTTCTCCATCGCCGCGCAGGGGCAGTCGCGCGTGACGGCAGTTACTTTGTAGCCCTTGGGCGGGTTGCTGATATAGTCCGTGTGGCTCATCCAGCAGACACTCGTATCCTCGGGGATATTTCTGAGCAGTCGGCTGTCCTTGCTGCGGGTCATATCTATCTTGCCGTATTCGCTCTTCGAGCCGCTCGTTTTGACAACGCCGCCCGCCATATATGCGATAAGCTGAGCGCCGTAGCAGATGCCGAGCACGGGGATGCCCGCGTCGAGTATCTCGGGCGAATAGTGGGGCGAGCTCTCGTCATAGACGCTGTTGGGTCCGCCCGTGAATATTATTCCGACATAGCCCGCCGCCTTTATCTCGTCGACGGTTATGCGGCTGTACGGTTTTATCTCGGCGTAGACATTGTGCTCTCTGACGCGGCGCGCGATGAGCTGATTGTACTGGCCGCCGAAGTCCAGCACGAGAACTTTCTCATGATTGTCCTGCATGATATCCACCCTTTTTTATCTGACTATAATCTCTTCTCTTCTCGGTCCGTTAGAAACGAGCTTTATCGGCACGCCGATCTCCTTCTCGATGAAGAGGACATAGTCCTGAGCCTCCTTGGGAAGCTTATCGAATTCTCTTATGCCGCGGATGTCGCACTTGAAGCCGGGCATGGTGACATAGACGGGCTTTGCCTTTTTCAGGCGCGAGGTGACAGGGAAGTCCTTTGTGACTTCGCCGTCTATCTCATAGCCGACGCAGAGCTTTATCTCGTCGAGATACGACAGGCAGTCGAGCGCGGTGAGCGCGACCTGAGTTGCGCCCTGAGCCTCGCAGCCGTAGCGGGTCGCGACGCAGTCAAACCAGCCCATGCGGCGCGGTCTGCCGGTCGTTGCGCCGTATTCGCCGGCGTCGCCGCCGTGGTTTCTCATCTTGTCCGCCTCTTCGCCGAATATCTCGCTGACGAATTCGCCCGCTCCGACGGCGCTCGAATAAGCCTTGGTGACGGTGACTATCTCCTTTATCTCATAGGGCGCGATGCCTGCGCCGACGGCGCCGAAGCCCGCGAGGGTCGACGACGATGTGACCATGGGATAGATACCGAAATCGGGATCCTTGAGCGAGCCGAGCTGACCCTCAAGAAGAATGTTCTTGCCGTCCTTGACAGCCTGGCGGATGATCTTGCCGGTGTCCGCGACATAGGGTCTGACCATCTCGCGAAGCTTCATCATGTGGTCGAACAGCTCGTCCACATCGAGAGTCGGCTTGTGATAGACATGCTCGAGCAGCAGATTCTTCACTTCGCAGACTCTTTCGAGCTTTTCTCTGAGATATTCCTCATCGAACAGCTCACAGACCTGGAAGCCGATCTTCGCATACTTGTCCGAATAGAACGGAGCGATACCGCTCTTTGTCGAGCCGAATTTTTTATCCTTGAGGCGCTCCTCCTCATAGGTGTCGAGCATAACATGATAAGGCATCATGATCTGCGCGCGCTCGGAAACGAGGATATTGGGCTGCGGCACACCTGCCGAAGTGACATGCTCGATCTCCTTGACGAGCTTCTCGATATCGAGAGCCACGCCGTTGCCGATGATGTTGACCGTGCCGGGCTGGCACACGCCTGACGGCAGAAGATGGAGCGCGAACTTGCCGTAGTCGTTGATTATCGTATGTCCTGCATTGGCGCCGCCCTGAAAACGAATGACCATGTCCGCCTGGGAGGCAAACATATCGGTAATCTTACCTTTGCCCTCATCGCCCCAGTTGGCACCCACAATTGCTCTGACCATACTTAAAACGCACCTCCGAAAAATCAAATACACTTAATTATATATTATCGCCCGCGCGGTGTCAATGAGCCGAAGGGCTCAAAGAGTCGAATTTTGCGGGTTCTCAATTGATTTTATTGGTTATTGTGGTATAATATAAAATGGTATAATTCAAAATTAAAATGTTTTCGCATTCGATATTAAAATCGCCTTTTTCGGCACACAATAATCACGAATATCTGTGAAAGGACTGTGTTAAATGAAGAGACGAAGATTTTTAAGCCTCGCACTCGCGCTGATGCTCATTATCTCGCTGTGCGCATGCAAAACGAAAGTAGTTGACGACAGCACGGACGCCACCCACGGCAACGCACCCGTTACGGGTCAGAAGCGCGACGAGACAACGACTGCGCCGCAGACGACAAAAGCGACGGAGAACACAACTTTGGCTCAGCGCAAAACGGAGAAAGGCAAGCTCGATCCGAACACCGGAACGTATACGGGACTCTCCCCGCTGCCGAAGATAAAGCTGACCGCAACCGACCCGCAGAACACGCGCGGACTCTCGACCGCGACGGTCGGATACAGCTACGGCGTATCCAAAAACGGCGTTCCGCATCAGAACTCGACGAACGCGCAGAAATATTTCGACGAGAAGGGATTCAACGCCGTCTCAATAGACACGAAGACGAAAGAAAAAGTCCTCTATCTCACCTTTGACTGCGGCTGGGAGAACGGATACACAACGACCGTGCTCGACATTCTCAAGCAGAAAAATGTACCCGCCGCATTTTTCTGCACGCTCTCGAATATTAAGGCAGAACCCGGACTTATCGCAAGAATGATAAACGAAGGGCACATCGTCGGCAATCATTCGACGACCCACCCCGATTTCTCGAAGATAAGCCGCGAGAAGATGGCGACGGAAATCGAGACCTGCGACAACTACCTGCGCGAAAAGTTCGGCTATTCCTCGCCGTATTTCCGCTTCCCGATGGGGTCATATTCCGCCTCGGCGCTCGACCTCGTCTCCTCGCTCGGATATAAATCCGTGTTCTGGTCGGTCGCCTACGCCGACTGGGATGTCAACGACACAAAAGGCAAGCAGTATGCATTCGACACCGTGACTTCGCGCCTGCATCCGGGCGCGGTTATCCTGCTCCACTCCGTCTCGCCCGACAATGCCGCCGCCCTCGGCGATATCATCGACTGGGCGCGCAAGCAGGGCTATGAGTTCCGCTCGCTCGAACAGCTGCCGAATTAAAGAAAAAAAACACAAAACCGCCTCCGATCGGGGGCGGTTCAGTCTGTCGAAAAAGTCTGTCATTGCACGAACTCAAGGCTTCCCTGTGTAAGGGGAGCTGTCACGGCAAAGCCGTG
>ENA-OPBE01003063-OPBE01003063.1-human-gut-metagenome-genome-assembly--contig:-NODE-3063-length-11544-cov-2.433458_pt1 | contig 11544 bp, 14 predicted proteins | sample MGYA00241066_ERZ501448 | MGnify/ENA primary metagenome ERZ501448 (study PRJEB25962, sample SAMEA2042585) | human gut metagenome | biome: human gut; feature: human-associated habitat; material: faeces...
AAGGCCGCTGCACCCCAGCGCGAGCGCAGCAGCCATACACACGACCGAAAAACCAGACACAAAGGTTTTACAGCCAGAGCTATTATAGCACGTTTGGAAGCTCTGGCGCAACAGAAGAAAGGAGTTTTCCAAATGGTAGACGAGAAAATTATACAAGAAATAAATAGTAGATGGCCGGAACTGTACCCAGCTGCAAAGGAAACAAGCAAGGGGAAGCCCGCTATCATTTGCCCGTTATGCGGTCATGGGGCAAATGGTGACGGCATTGTAGAGAATCCACACAGCGGAGCGCCGCACCAGCTGAAGTGCTTCGGATGTGATTTTTCCGGCGATGTAATCGCCCTTTATCGGCAGCAGACCGGGAAGGACTTCCGCAGTTCGGTTGATGACCTTGTGCAGCGTTTGAACATAAAGACGGGCAACCAGAGCACCACAGCGCACCAGCAGAGGGCCGCAAGCGTAGAATTAAACAAACTACCCGCCGAACCGAAAAACGCCGTACAGAAGCCCGCAGCCGCCACTCAGAACGCGCCGGATTATGGCCGCTATTACTTAGATTGTGCAGCACGTTTGAAAACCAGCACAGCCGCGCTTGAATATCTGACAGGGCGAGGAATAAGCGCAGCAACCGCCGCGCGCTATGGAATCGGCTTTGACCCAGAATCAGACCCAGCCAACAACCCCGGCGGAGCAGGGCGCAGCCTTTACCCAGTGCCGCGCATTATCATTCCTACAAGCCCGGAGCATTATGTTGGGCGCGCAATAGCGAAGGACTGCACCCGTCCAAAAATGAACCCCAAAGGGGCGAAGCCCGGAATCTTCAACGGCCCGGTACTGGAAGCCGTAGACGACCACGAAAATGTGTTTCTTGTGGAAGGTGCATTTGATGCACTTGCAATAATGGAAGCTGGCGGACAGGCCGTTGCGCTGAACAGCACGAGCCAAGCCGGGGCGTTTGTGGATTATCAGAAGCAGCTACCAACAGCAAAGACGGTTATAATTTGTCTCGACAACGATGCAGCGGGCAAACGCGCAACGGAAACATTGTGCAGCGGGCTTGCTTCTATCGGCATAAAATACGCCGTTGCGAATGTTTCCGGAGAGTACAAAGATCCTGACGAGTTTTTACAAAAGGACCGGGAAGGCTTTATCGAAGCAGTTCGGCGCGAAGAACGGCGCGCCCAGCGCCCGGACAACGTGGCTGACTTCATCGACTGCGAGTTTATAAAAGAGCTGGAAAAAATAAAGGCCGCGCCGATGATTAAGACAGGCTTTGACGAGCTGGATGAAAAAGCGGGCCGGATTAATGCAGGGCTGTACGTTCTTGCCGCAATAAGCAGTTTAGGCAAAACAACATTTATGCACCAGTGCGCGGATCAGATCGCCGCCGCCGGAAATGATGTAATCTATTTTAGTTTGGAGCAGAGCCGAACGGAGCTTGTCTCTAAAAGCGTAGCAAGAATTACGGCGCAGCCGGATATTACAAAGGGCGTTTCGTCTCTTGCAATCAGAAACGGCTATTTGCCGCGCTCCGTTGTACAGGCAGTTACAGAATATCAAAAGCGCGTTGGGCAGCGTTTCAGCATTTGCGAAGGAAATTTCAAGTGCACTGCTTCCTTTATCGAGCAGTACGCGAAAGGCTACATAACCAGAACCGGCGCGCGGCCCGTTGTGTTTGTGGACTATCTGCAAATCATTCAGCCAGAGCCAGGCGCGCGGCAGACCACGCAAGAAGTTATTACTGACACGATTACACGGTTAAAGAGAATGAGCCGCGACCTTGATATACCCGTGTTCGTTATTTCAAGCGTGAACCGCGCCAACTATGCAACCCCGATTAGCTTTGAGAGCTTGAAGGAATCTGGCAGCATTGAATATAGTGCCGATGTCGTTTGGGGACTTCAGCTGCATTGCTTGCAGGAAGAAATCTTCAGCACGGACGCGAAGGCAGTTGCTAAAAGAAATCGCATAGAAGAAGCCAAAGCAGAGAACCCAAGACAAATAGACTTGAAATGTCTGAAGAACCGCTTCGGAGTGTCTAATTTTACAGTGCCGTTCTATTATTACCCAGCGAACGAGCTTTTCACGGCAGCCCCGGCAGAACACCAGCAGCGGAAGGCGGGCCGATAGATATGGGTTTCAAACAATACGCAGAAGCACACGCGCCCACAGCGGCAGAAACGGCCCTATTTGAAGCGCAGCAGCAAAGGCAGCAAGAGATATGGCAGCAAGAGAAGGAAGCCGCAGAGAGCACCGCAGCCACATCAGAGCGTACACCAGACCGGGAAAGCCGGGCAAGGGCAAGACGGTTACTTGATGAAGTGGCAGCAGGAGCACGAGCCGGGGACAACATGGCCGGATTGCTTCTAAAGGCAGTCGAAGCAGCCGGGCTTCTGGCGTGTCGGCCAGAGATCGCCGCAACCGTTGACGAATCGTTAAAGACCGTCTACGGACAGGCCCTTCACAACCCCGCAGCCGCCGGGCTGGAAGTGGCAGAGCGTGAACAGCGCTTGCAGCTTTTGGAAGAAGCATTGAACACGGCCACACCTTCAGAAGCGCAGCTGATCAGGCGCAGCATTAAAGCCAACAAAAAACGGCTTCGGGAACTGGAAAAAGAGCAGGAAGCCGGGCAGATTGACTTTGAAGAAGTGACCTTCGGCAACGACCCATTTTGAAAAACCTTCAGAAAAGTTGCTGACAGGCTGGACGCTGACGAAAAGGGTATGAATCAGATTCACACCCCTGGCGGTATGCAGGATGTAACGGTACAACAGAAAGACGGTAGCTTTTAACGGGCTATCGTCTTTTTAATTTGACTTCTTGTTGTATTTATGGTATAATAAGTTGTAAAGAACAAGAGGTATTCAGCACATACAGAGCATATTTGCACAAGAAGTACACGACATGAAGGGAGCGCGACACAATGACAGAACAGGCAAAGGAAGCCAGACGGCAGTATTTGCGAGAGTGGCCGCGGGCGAACCCCGAAAAATGCAAGGCAGCACACGAACGCTATTGGGAACGGAAAGCAAAACAGGCGGCAGCACCCGCCAGCAAAAAGGCCGATTGATCCATACACACGACATGAAGGGCAGACTGATGGTATATGAAATTCTGAATCATGGGGCGGAGAACGCCCAGAGCGCAACGGATTTATGCAAGGTTTTGGGCGTACAGCGCCGGGAACTTGTAGCAGCCGTACAGAGGGAACGCAAGGCGGGCAGGCCAATTTGCGCCAGCACAAGCGGCAGTATGGGCTATTTCATAGCGGCAGACCAAGACGAAATGACCCGCTATTGTGAATCCCTTTTACATAGAGAAAATGAGATTACCGCAGTTCGGAAGGCTTGCTTGACGGCAGCGCAGCAGCTACCGGCAGCGCCGGCCACGCGAGAAGCACTATACACGAAGTGACCGACTGGAACAAAAAAGCCGGGCCAGCCAGAAGCAGCCCTGCTTTTTTTCTTGCGCGCGTATCGTGTCAACGAACTATAAGGCGTTGACATTTGCAAACCTATTGGATATAATAGAGACAACAAAAGGCACTGCGACAAGCGGTTGACCCTTTGGGCTATGGAATTAGAAAAGCTCTAATAACCGTCACCGTGCAGGGTGGCGGTTATTGCTTTTTACAACAAAACTAATCGTAACGGTTTTGCAACCGATATGGAAAGTCAATGTAAATCGCATTTGGCTTCACCCCCTTTCGGGAAGTGTGGCCAACCGCCTGCCGTTGTGTGCAGTGCCTACCGCCGAAGCGGCATTAAAATAATACCATAATTCGAGCCGTCTCGCAAGGGCTATGTACCTTTGTGGGCGGTTTTTTCTTTATCGGCATTGACTTTTGCGGATATCATATAAAAGCCGAATGTGTACACGCTGGATAAGGTATTGAACGCCAAACATAGCGCCAGAATACCCGACTTTGGTTAAATTCGTAAAAGAGCACCGGGGCGGCGCACTTGAATACACAGTAGCCAAGAAAAGTATTAGGGTAAACAAGCCCATTGTATTAACCGATGAACAACGAGAGAAAAACGCAAGGGCCAGCGAGAATCTAACCAGATCGCCCCGGTGGGGCGGTAAACGAGCGCAGCGAAGGTTAGCAAGCATTGCTTGTGTATAAACACAAGACGCGTGGCAATGCCGCCGCAAGCACGTCATTTTGATATCACGATACCAAAACGACCCTACCGGGGGGAGACCCCCGCCCCCCATGAGCGCCGCCCCCGGTCTGCTAACGAGCGCGGCCCAGTACGAATATATAAGCCCCCGGAGCGCCCCTAAAAATAAAATTTCTTCATGCGCGTATCGTGTCATTAAACTATTACCAGCGCCACGCAAAAGGCCGAAAAATAGGACCAGACAGTCAAGCACCAAACTATATTGGCAGGCACAGAAAAGGCCCACAGAAGCGCCCAGAGCGCCCCGGCGGGCCTTCTTTTATTGTGCAAGTGTATCGGAATTTTTCGGACATATATAAAAGGCTGCATAAAGGGAAAAAGGCGCGCCGCATAAGCAGCACGCCGAAGATTAACATATTATGCCGCCAGAGCTGCCGAGTTTTTCCGTATTTTCTATTATAAAGGATTCGGGGAATTAACGAACGTGTCGAAGTCTTGCAATGCTTCATCGAGCGCGGAAAAATCAAGTAACGGCAGCGCGTCCCCCGGTTGGATAGTTTCTAAATCTTCTTCAAGCGTCATTCTGCATTGCCACCTTCATCGGGAACGTATTCCAGCAGATCGCCGGGCTGACAGCCCAGCAGCTTGCAAAGCGCTTCCACATTTGCAAGGCTGACAGGATCACCGGCGCGCATCTTTTGGATAGTTGCTTCACCGAAGATTTTTTCTTTACGAAGTTTATAGGTGCTGTATCCGGCTTCCTTCAGCGCGGCCAGCACGTCCACCTTATATTTTAACGGCATTTTTAGTTACACCCCTTTTCATTGTAACCATTATACTACAAATATACACCACTTTCAAGTGTACAATTTGAATTAAATATACACTCGAAGATTGTGCATATTGTCAATAGACATACACCACGCGAAGGTGTATACTTAGAGTGTCGAAAGGGAAAAGGTCAAGGCGGACGTCAAGCCGACAGGCCCACCAGAAACGCCAGACAAGACGCGGACACAGGATTGCAGGAACCGGCAAGACCGAGCAGATAGCACCGAGCCACCGCGCACCTTAACCCATAACGGCAAAAGAAAATGACCCGGAGCAGCTACCAACTACACACCGGGCCAAACCCAAAACAGGGGCGAGAACATTATACCACAATCGCCCCGCAAATAAAAGGAGCGTTTTTACATGACCACGACAGAAGTTAGCAGCCTTGTGAAGCAGTACCGCGAAGCCCAGCAGCTGGCCGAGATGGCGAAGGCCGAAGCAGAAGCCGCAAAAGCGGCCCTTCTGGACGAACTGAACCGCCGGGGAGTGGATCGGCTGGACGCGGGAACTTACAAAGTGACCGTTACCACCGTTACCAGCAGCCGAATTGATACAAAGGCCCTGAAAGCCGCCGCCCCGGAGCTGGCCGAGCGTTTCTCTAAAGAGATCGTTACCCAGCGTTTCAACGTCCGCTAACCACCTATAACAAGAGCTGTGCTAACGGCTTGACGGGCTTGCGAGGTATACACAATGGATAGCGATACATTAGTGAAAACAACAAACACCGCGAAAGCCGGTGACCGGTGCGAGAATGCCTATTGGTTAGCAGCAGCGGCAAACGCACTTGCACACGAGCTTGTATACGCCAACGAGGCGCAAATCGGGAAGTATGACGCATGGGAAATTGCGGCAATGATTGAAGCTGCAACAGATGCAGCAATGATGGAAACCACAATATTGAACGAATTTCTTTGCGATGAAGCGCGAGAGAAAAAGACACAGGAAGATTAACCGACAAGGCTGCGCTATCCGGCTATACGGGCGTTAGGAGAACTGAAAATGAACGACCAGAAAAACGACCTTAAAGAAATAACGCTGCTGTGGGGCGAGTTGTGCGACCTGCAAACGCGGTTTGCTTGCGCATTGAAAAACGCGCATTTTCTCTTTTCGTGGTACACGGAATGCAGCAACGCGATTGCCAATAATAACGAACTGGACGCGCTTTATAGCGTCATTGACCATATGGACGTACTGAACCAGTCTTTTTATGATTTCAACGACGATATGAGCTACTATCTTCACGAAAAGGGAATAGAAGGCGAAGCATGGGAAAAGGCAGAGAAAACCAACCAGCAACGCGAGGGCTACACCCCGAAGGATTGAGGCTGCAACAGATGCTGCAATGATGGAAACCGCCATATTGAGCGAGTAACTTTGCGAGGCAAAAAATGCCGACGAGAAAGGAAAGAAAATGGAAAAAGCACCGTACAGACCACTGACCGATGAAGAATTGAAAATGACCGACGATGAATTGATGGCGTGGATAAACGAACAGAACGCCAAAGCTGCACAGCACCGCACAGCCCTTAAAGCTGAACAAGAAGAAATTGTAAAGGCCGCATATCTGGCCGGGATTGAACAGCTATTAACCACAGCGACACCGGCAGCGCTGGATCGTGTATGGGCCATTCTATCAAGTGAAGCCCTTCAGAGATTGCAGCAGCACTAAACCGCAAGCCCCGACAGGCACACGCCCGCCGGGGCTTCTTTTTATATGCTGAAGCGGTAGAAAAGAGGTAGAAATGCAGGAAAACCGCCAAAAATCGGGAAATAGCGTGCAATAAAACACCTAAAAAAAATAGATTCTGTTTTTTATAGGTCATTTTCGGCAGTGAAGCGGCAGTGAAAAAGGGCAGCGCGCAGCAGATGGAACAGCAGACACAGTGCAGACGGCAGCGCAAACCGCAATAGAGCGCGCAACAGAGCGAAACACCAAAAGCACACAATAACTTCTTGTGCATTGTGTGCAATTACATTTGCAAAATAATATGCACCGAAGTGCTTTACTTTTCATTTATTCCGGTGTACAATAAATACAAACAAAATCATAACACACCAAAGGGGGAAGCAGCGTTGTTAGCAACAGCACAGCAGATAGCGCAAGAGATGGGAACGCCGCTTGACGTGTACAGAGCCGCGCCGCTTCAGACGGCACAGGAAATGCGCGCAGCCCTATTTGCGGAGTTTGTGGAGTGGATAGACCGCAGCCCCAACACTGCGAGGACTTATATAATAAACCTTCGGCAGTTTTGGGCATGGCTGCAATACAAAGAGTGTATGAAGCCGCAGCGGGCGGACGTGATTGCCTTTAGAGAATGGCTTATAACCGAGCATGAAGCAATACAGCTTGACCATGCGGGCCGCTGGACGTACCGCAGAGACCGGGCCGGGAACGTGTGCAGGACAGTGTGCAGCGCCAACACAGCCGCCCAGTATTTGCGCAGCGTGAAGCAATTCTTTGAATGGACTGCAAGCACTGGCCGCTATCCAAACATTGCAGCGAACGTACACGCCCCCAGAATCAGGAGCAACAAGCACAAGAAGGACGCGCTGACACCCGCAGCAGTATTTGCCATAGAACAAGCCATAGACACCCAGAGCGCAGCCAAGAGGGACAGCGCAGCGGCCAACAGGAAGGACACCGCCGGGCGAGTGCAGCGGGCAGACGAACAGGCCGCAAGGCTTCGGGCCTTGTATCTACTGGCCGTAAACGCTGGATTGCGTACCGTAGAATTGAGCCGGGCCAACGTGAAAGACCTTGTTTGCATGGGGAACAGCGCTTATTTAATGATTTGTGGCAAGGGCCACGCCGAAGCGGACACCAAAAAGCCCCTTGCAATGGAAGTGTACAGGGCAGTCAAAGACTATCTGAACACACGATCAGACCGCCCCGGCGGGACAAGCCCTCTATTTGTGGCGACAGGCAACCGCAGCAGCGGCAGAATTGCCCCGACTACCATTAGCAAGATGCTGAAGGATGCAATGCGCGCCGCCGGATATGACAGCCCCACCTTAACGGCCCACAGCTTGCGCCACACAGCGGGCACAGGCGTTATGCAGGTGACAGAAAACAATATCTATATAGCACAGCACTACATGCGCCACAGCAACCCAGCAACAACAGAAATCTACATCGACCAAGAACAGGACGCAACCCAGACCCAGACGGCAGAAAAGCTATACACGCTATTCCACCCCGCAAATATTCCTAATCCCACTAATATAGAATAGCTGAATTAGAAACAGCTTGCACTTCTTGTGCAGATACACACACAACACAGGACGAAAGGCAGGAACAAATATGCAAAGTGACTTGCAAGCGCTTCTTGAACTGGAAGCAGAGAACAAGCAAATAAAGGGCAAAACAAAAGCCGCAGCCTTGCAGGCCGGAGCTATCCTCAGACGGGCCGCAGAGGGCCGCACAGACGCGGAAGAGCTAGAAGAACAGTTTATCGCAGAACTAGCAGAAATAATGGAATTGAGCCATCAGGCGGGCTATAACGAGTGTATGCAAGCAATCGCAGCAATGGGGGCCAGTACGCCCGGCCCGATACAGTGAAAGGCGGGAACCGATATGCACATAATCGCAATAGGGAACCAGAAAGGCGGCAGCGCAAAGACCACCACCGCAGCAGCGCTTGCACAAGCGGCCAACAGCAGGGGAAGAAAAACCCTCGCAATAGACCTTGACCCGCAAGGCAATTTGACAGACTGCACGGCAGCAGACCCAAACAGGGCAAACAGCTTTGACCTACTTACAACAACGCCACCGCGCGGCGATACGATCCAGCAGCGCCCCGGCGGGCTATGCGTAATCCCTGCAAGCTGGAATCTTGCCACGCTGACAACGGAGCAGGGCAGCGCCAGACGCTTGCAGCGGGCCTTGCAGCCGTTAAAGAAGGGCTTCGACTATATCTTCATCGACACACCACCAACAGCCGGAGAGCTGCAATATAACGCCCTGCAAACCGCCGACACGTTGATTATGCCTATACCGGCAAACAAATTCGGCTTGCAAGGATTGTACCAAATGACGGCAACGGCCCGGCAATTTCAAAAGACGAACCCAGAATTAAAGCACATTGGGCTTGTTTTGACCTGCTACGATGGGCGCACCGTGATTGCGCGAGACATGGCCCAGACGATTGCAAAAGCAGCCGTTGCACTTGATGTACAAGTATATGGTATTGTGCGGCAGGGCGTATCCGTACAAGAAGCACAAGCAACACAAAGCGACCTATACGAATACGCGCCCAACAGCAACCCAGCTAAAGACTATATGACCGTATTTGAAAATTTGGAGGTAATCTACAATGGCTAAAAAGAGCTTCGGAACGAACGACCCTAACTTCGCAATGTTCAACAGCATGGCAAGCGCAGCAGCAGCCCCGGCGGATCAGGAGAAGCCCACAGCAGAGCGCGCAGACGTGTACCAGACATTAGACCGCAACGCCGATGAAGCGAACCCAGCCCCCGGCAAGCGCCCCACACAGGGCCGCAAAGGGGAACACGCAAAGAGAATCAACCTTGCTTTCACTAGCGAAAACTACGCCTATATTCGGATTATGGCAGCAATGACCGGCCAGACATTGACCGATTTTGTAAACGTCTGCATTGAGCGCCACAGGGAAGGCCACGAAGAAGCGTTTCAAAAGGCACTGGACATCAAGAACAGCCTATAAGGAAGGATTGCTTGCATGAAAAAAGACCAGACACAAAACGAAAGCCCCCGGAGCAGCACCCCGGAGAATAAAAAGCAAAATAGCGAATTGCGAAATTCACCGCTTATGAAGGCACAAACAGCAAAAATATTTGATATTGTTTTAGACGCATACAACGAGAAAAGCAAAAACGAGAAAAGCGAAATTGACAGCTCGCTTGAAGCTATAGAAACCGCCAAAAAAGAGAACGCAGCCGACTATGAAAACATACTAGCCAACTCAAAATTTAGAGAGTTTTTCAACGGCGTTGTAAATAAGCAAATAGAATTGCTGCACGAGAGCTGGAAAGAATTTGTTTCATTCTCTTTCAGCGATGAAATGAAGGCATTCTTAAATACAATAGGTGCACCCACTACACCGGTAGAGGATTTTGAAAAGCCAAACACAGTGCTTTTCGACATATGCTACGCCGGGAATATGGACGTTGCTAAAATAAAACTTTCTATTAACAGTGCGAATAAACTTTTTAAGGCAGACGGAACCGCAGCAGCAAAAACGCTTGAAGAATTAAAGGAAGCGACAACCGTAATTTGGCCGACAGCCAGTTATGCAGATGAATGCACCTTGCGTTTTGGAAAAGATGACGCAGACGATGATGTAATACTTGCCGATGACGAAAGCAAGAAGCGCTGCGAAATTTTCCGCGCGTTCTTTCAGAATGCCATTGCTACAACAACCCAAGTAAAAAATACTGCATTAAAGAGCCATGTAATGCAAAATAGCGCCGTTACAAATTATCTGCAAGCACACCCGGTTTTAGGAGACAAGCAAGGTTTTGACGTACCGGTTATCCCAGCAAGAAAGAAAAACGAGCCTATAACTACTTTTGTTCAGCTCCAGTATACGGATGAAGCATTACAAGCCGTCACGCCGCGAAAACTAACAGAGCAAGAGCGCGCTATGAATGACGCTATTTGCAGCCTTATAAAAGCAGGGCAGCCCGTATTTGACGATACCGCAGTGTATACCGCCATGTATGGCAGCGGCAGACCAACACCGAATTTTACAGATGAGCTTGACCGCTGGATATGGGAAGCCGCCGGGATCAGAGTAGAGCTTGACGCAACTGATGAAATGCGAAAGCGCGGTATTGCAGAGGCCGGGGAAGCATGGACGAAGAAACAGATGTTTTACAGCGTGCAAGGGCTTAAACGCTCCAAGAACGGACACTTGAAAAACTATTACCACTTCATAGAAAAGCCGCCGTTACTAGCTTACTGTGAAGCCAATAATCAATTGGCAACAGTTCCGCAAGAGTATTTAGACGTGAAAGCACCGGCAGCACTTGCACCGGCAGACTGGAAAGAAGCCATTGAAAACGGAACAGCCCCGGCAACCCTAACGCCTATAAAGATGAGTGTGCAGCGGAGCGCTATGCTTTACTATATGCTTCGCCGTATTGCGGCCATGAAATACGAAGATGAAAGGTATAGAAAGGCAGCAGCCACAGCAGAACGGTACAATCGCCCATGTTTGGCAAAGAAGCCAATTACAAGAATCTTGTTTGCTTCTATTTTTGAAGCGGCAGGAGTACCAGACGAAGCGAACACGGCCCGAAGAAAAGATAAACAATTCTGTGAACAGTGCTTGCTATACTGGCAATCCCTGCACTACATAAAGGGTTATACGCTTATAAAGAAGGGCCGAGCAGTCGTTGCAATAGACGTACATCCATAACGAAAACAACTGCGAATTCGATGTTGATAGACTGCGAATTCGATGTTGATAGACTGCGAATTCGATGTTGATAGAAAACCAGCAAAAATGCCATTTTTTACCGCAGCACCGTTAGAAAATGGCTTTCGCAGTGTGCCCGCTATATATTTCTATATATTTCAAGGGCAGTGCCGCCCCATATTGACGGG
>ENA-OPBE01003064-OPBE01003064.1-human-gut-metagenome-genome-assembly--contig:-NODE-3064-length-11544-cov-1.534337_pt1 | contig 11544 bp, 10 predicted proteins | sample MGYA00241066_ERZ501448 | MGnify/ENA primary metagenome ERZ501448 (study PRJEB25962, sample SAMEA2042585) | human gut metagenome | biome: human gut; feature: human-associated habitat; material: faeces...
TCAACCGGATGAACCAGGGAAAGTGTGGTACGCATGGATTCTTTCTGGTATACCGTACCATAATCCCATGTCATATCACTGGTCCAGTGTACCAGTTCCTGTACTTCCCCTTTATATTTTACCAGATAATCGTTTTCATTATCAGCACGGCGCATCTGTTCGCCCCAATAAATCTCAATTCTTCTGTCATCGATCAGAATGACTTTTTCGACCGGTGCATAATTACAATTCTCTGACATATTTTTCATCCTCCTGAAACATAAACTTATTTTCTGATCTTTTATGCTTCTGCGTTCTTGTCCAGTCCCATTCCGACTGCAAGCTTTTTACTGAAGATTGCTACAACCGCACCGACTGCACATACACCCAAACCGATTGCTACGAAGAACGGAATTTCGCTTCCTTCTTTGTAGAAGTTTGTGAGCAGCGTGTTAAGAGCAGCTCCTGTAGACTGTGACATTGACCAGATTGTCATCATCTGTGTCATGAATGCCTTCGGTGCTGCAACAGCCGTGATTGAGTAACCGATCGGGCAGGTAAATCCTTCACCAAGCATCAGGATTGCATAGAATAATACGATCCACCATGCGCTGACTTTTGCATCTCCAGGATAGATTACATAGAGGAGTGCAATGATTAAAGCTCCAAATCCCCAGAAGATTGTTCCGATACCCATCTTTGTGGTTCCGTATGGCTGTTTCTTTCCGAGTTTTGTCCATACTGCTGTCAGAATACTTCCGATGATAACTGCAAATACTGCTGGGATTGTCTGCATAGATGCTGCAGGCACTTCAATTCCGAACAGTACACGGTTAACCTTTTCTTCATAGAAGATTGCAAGGATTGAAATTGTCTGTGTCCAGATCAGCAGGGTAACTGCGTTACAGATGAACGGCGGAACCAGGCAGAGGATTTTCTTCTTCTCATGTGGCTCTGTCTTTTTACTTTTGTAAATAACTACCAGGTATACGATCGGGATAATGATCGATACAGTACTGATTACATTTGAGAATACAGAAATACTTAATGTTCCTGTTGCGAAAAGCGTTGCAAGAACAACTGCGCAGATAACAAGTACAATGATCATCTTTGTGATGAAAGAACGTTTCTTATCATCCGGAAGCGGATCATCCGGTTCAATACCGATATTACCGAAGGTTTGTATGTAACTGCATATACAACGATACCCAGGAATGCAAGGACTGCACATGCCGCGAATGCTACATGGTATCCGAGTGCTGCTGCGATTGCACCGGAAAGTACCGGAGCTGCTGCACCAATGTTGGAAATTACGTAAGAAATCGTGTAAGCACTGTCACGTCTTCCATCGGATTCATCATAGAATTTTCCAAGAAGAGCATCCAGACATCTGCCACCGAACATCGGTCCAATTGCCAGACATCCCATAGCGATTCCATAGCCAGGAACGCCAAGTGGTAATGCAAGGCATACATATCCAATAAATGAAAGTGATCTTGCTATAAATAAAGACTTCCGGCATCCTAAGATACGGTCGCAGACAAAGCTTCCGACAATACCTGTCAGTACGACAACTGTTGAATATAAAGAGATCAGCTGTGCTGCATTTGCCTTGCTGAATCCAAGTCCTTCCGGTGCATTTGCGTATAAGTAGTAAATCAGTACCGCACTCATCGCATAGTTTGCAAAAGAGTTACAAAGCTGCATAAAGCTCAGGGTTCCCACACCCTTTGGCTGTCCTAAAAAGGCGGTTTGTTTTCTTAACGCCTCATCATGTTCGTTCATTATTTTTCCCTCCAAAATAACCTTTTGTATTCATTCAACAAAAAACAATCGTTAATTATTTCCCCATCCTCAAATGTCTTCACTCCTCCTTTTTTCATAATTTTTAACTTTTGTTTTTTATTTTGAACATACAAGTATCTTACTTTTTTTTGTTAACTTTGTCAATATTTTCGTCTGTAAATATGAATTTTTGTTCACATTCATAAACATTGACAAAAAAGAACGCAAAAACGTCTTTTTTCCGTTTTTTGCGCCCTTTTTTCGTCATTTTTATGTATTATTTATTTCTGGTTGCGGAACTGTACCGGTGTGATATTGTACGCCTTCTTGAAAAGTCTGTTGAAATGCTCCACATTCTGATATCCAACGGTCAGTGCAATATTTTCAACGGTCATGCTGCTGCTCTTTAACAGGGCACGTGCCTTTTTCATTCTGACTTTTTTGACAATATCCCCGAAAGTCATTCCGGATTTTTCTTTGATATATTTAGAAAGATACGGTTTGGACAGGAAGAATTTTTCTGCCAGATCATCTAAAGATACATCCAGATAATTTGCCTGGATATAGTTCATGATCTCTACCATTCTTTCATCTTTACATTCATTCACATTCTTCAGTTCATCGATCTTATTGACAGCAACTGTCAATGCCTCAATAGAAGCTTTGATGATATCGGCATCAATTCCGACTCCCCAGTAGGTCTTTCCATTGCAGATGACACCTACATAAGCACATGCCTTGGAAGAAGAACCACGTGTCAGGGAATGTTCTTCGTAGAAGCTCAGTTCATAGCTGATACCAAAGTACTGTTTGATCGCATTGCTGACTGCGTCGAGACGTCCGTTACCGCCTGCTGTTACCACACGTTTTCCATTTGCATGGGAAATGGTTGCATCTGCTATAATACCATCTTCCTGTTTGAAGTGGCATTCATCGATAGAGAAGATTCCTTTGTAATTTACATAATGATCTTCAAAAATGTGGTATACCCAGTCCGGAGTCAGCTCCTTGTGTGCTTTATCGGATACATCTTTTACCATGTAGCCGACTTCTTCACGCATTTCTTTCGGAACGCTGATGCCAAAGTTCTGTTTCAGAATGTAGCTTACACCGCCTTTTCCTGACTGGCTGTTGATACGGATAACATCTTTATCGTAAGTTCTTCCGATGTCCTTCGGATCGATTGGCAGATACGGTACGGTCCAGTGATCTCTTTCTTCCGCTTCACGCCATGCCATACCTTTTGCGATGGCATCCTGATGGGAACCGGAGAATGCGGTAAATACCAGCTTGCCGGCATAAGGATGTCTCGGATGGATCGGGATCTTGCAGCATCTTTCGTAAATACCGATAATATCGTTGACATGTCCGATTTCCAGCTCAGGGTTGATGCCCTGGGAGAACATGTTGTAAGCGATATTTAAAACATCTACGTTACCAGTACGCTCGCCGTTTCCAAACAAAGTTCCCTCGACACGCTCTGCGCCTGCAAGCAGCGCCAGCTCCGCGCTCGCAACACCGGTTCCTCTGTCGTTATGAGGATGGATACTTAAAATAATACTCTCTCTGTTTTCAAAATGACGGTTCATCCACTCGATCTGATCTGCATAAACGTTCGGCGTATTCATCTCTACAGTAGACGGCAAATTGATAATGATTGGATTTTCCTTCGTTGCGCCCCAGGTTTTCTGAACTGCGGTACAGATTTCAAGCGCAAAGTCCAACTCTGTTCCGGTAAAGCTTTCCGGGGAATATTCCAGGACGATCTTGCCCGGGAAGTCTGCGGCATATTTTTTTACCAGCTCGGTTCCCTTTACCGCAATGTCCACGATATGCGGACGATCCATGTGGAACACGACATCTCTCTGCAATGTGGACGTAGAGTTATAAATATGTACGATCGCCTGCTTACAGCCCTGAATCGATTCAAAGGTACGCGCGATCAGCTCTTCCCGGCACTGTGTCAGCACCTGAACATATACGTCATCCGGAATCATATCATGCTCAATCAGGTGGCGCAGAAAATCGAATTCAATCTGACTTGCTGCCGGGAAACCAACTTCGATTTCCTTAAAGCCCAGCTTTATCAGATACTGGAACATTTCGATCTTTTCTTCTACTACCATCGGATCTACCAGTGCCTGGTTGCCGTCGCGCAGGTCTACGCTGCACCATATGGGTGCTTTCTCAATCTCTTTGCCTGGCCACTGGCGCTCCGGATAGTCAATTACCGGATTACGGCGGTATTTCTGATAATTCATCATTGCTTTTTCTCTCCCTTCGTGTCCTGTCATTCTGACTGTATTTATGAGAAATGTAGCTGTCACTTTGCTATAAGATACCGGGTTGTGAGACTACGAAACGCCCTTTTGACCCTGGTATCAAACAATAGAATGCACGCTCCGCGAACATTCTATTGTCATGAACAATAAAATGCACGCTCTGCGAGCATTCTATTGTCATGAAAAAGAGGAACCCAGCCTGAAAATCTGCTCCAGGTCTGACCTCCTCTTCTGATCTCTTCACGAAACAGTCCTGTTCCACTCAAGGAAACAATCCTGTCCAACAAAGTTCTTCTGCTGCCCTTGCAGCTTACTCCCCCAGTCCGCCTTCAATTGCCTCGGTCAGGGCTGTCAGCGCTTCTTCTTCGTCCGGTCCGTCGCATATCAGTTCAATTTCATCGCCACATTTTACACATGCGCCCAGAACACTTAGAACGCTCTTCGCATTCGCCGTGCTGTCCCGAAACGTAAACGTAATCAGCGATTTATATTTGATTGCTTCCTTGCATAGATTTCCAGCCGGTCTTAGGTGAAGCCCTGTCGGGTTTTTGATTACTACCTTCTGGCGTACCATATCTGTTCTCCCCTTTCCGCCCAATGCGGATCTTTACATGATTATCATACCATTATCGCACCCATCTGGCAAGCACCAACCCGTTCCAAAAGCCCCATCTGCAGCCGGAACACAAGTTACATCCGGATTACAGCATCAGCTGCTGAATCAGATCTGCAATTCTATGTGCTTCCTTATCAATGCGTTCTTTGTCCTTACCCTCGATCATGACACGCACCTTCGGCTCCGTGCCTGAAGGACGGATCAATACGCGGCCTTCTCCTGCGAACTCTTTTTCCAGCTCTTCGATCGCAGCCGCGATTTCCGGATATTCCATAAAGTGCTCTTTGCGGTGATTCGGAACGGTAACATTAACCAGTGCCTGCGGCAGGACTGTCATAATCTTGGAAAGCTCAGACAGCGGTTTTCCGGTCACTACCATAACCTCTAACAGATGCAGCGCAGACAGCAGACCATCACCAGTCGTATTTTCATCCAGGAAAATAATATGACCGGACTGCTCACCGCCAAGGCTCGCGCCGATTTCCCGCATACGCTCCAGCACATAACGGTCACCGACCTTGGTTTTTTCGATATGGATCTTTTCTTTCTCACCAAACAGAAACAGACCAAGGTTACTCATGACAGTCGCCACGATCGTGTTCTGTTTCAGCTTGCCCATGTTGCGCATATGTGCACCTACAATCGCCATGATCTGATCACCATCCACGACGTTGCCCAGCTCATCCACTGCCAGCAGGCGGTCTGCATCGCCGTCAAACGCCAGACCGATGTTTGCCTTTTCGTAAACAACGCGGGCCTGCAGCTCTTCCATATGGGTTGAACCACAGTTTGCATTGATATTCGTGCCATCCGGCATATTGTGAATCGGAACAACCTGTGCGCCAAGCTGACGCAGAGCTTCTATGGAAGTATAATGAGATGCACCCTCTGCACAGTCCACAACCACCTTCAGGTTCGTCAGATCCACCGGAACTGCCCGAACTGCATGATTGATATATTCCTCTCTTGCGTCCTTGCGGTACTTGATCCGTCCAACGCTGGAGCCTGTCGGAAATTCCACACGATTCATGTTGTTCTTGATCAGGGCTTCGATCTCATCCTCCAGAGCATCCGGCAGCTTGTAGCCATTGCCGTCAAAGAATTTAATGCCATTAAACTCCATCGGGTTGTGGGATGCAGAAATCACAACACCGGCTTCTACCTTATATTTCTTGGTCAGATAAGCGATCGCCGGAGTCGGAATCACGCCCACATAAACCGCATTTGCGCCTACGCTGCAGATTCCTGCCATCAGTGCGTTTGCCAGCATATCGCCAGACATTCTTGTGTCACAGCCAACCATAATTGTAGGTTTGTGCTTGTTTTCACGGGTCAGGACATATGCGCCTGCCTGCCCCAGCTGCATCGCTAAAAGCGGCGTCAGCTCTTCATTTGCAACACCTCTTACACCATCTGTTCCGAACATTCTCGACATGATCTCTTCCTCCTGTTATAAAGCTGCAAAGCCTTCCGGATTTCGGGTTTTCGTTTGCAGCCCTGATTCAACCCACAAGTTCTGCATTCCCTGCTCCGGGCGCTGTTTACATTTTCTCCTGCCCGGCTTTTACTGAGCTCCCTGTGCATCTGTATTCGAATCAGCAAGCTGAGTCAGATGCACCTGCACCGTAACCACATTGACCTGATCCACAGAAGCGGGAAGCAAAAATTTCACCGTCACTTCCTGTTCTCCTGCCGTCACAGTGCCGTTTTCATCTATCAATGCAGACAAATCCGCGTGAGGCGTGATTGTCCCTGCATCCACATGATTCAAATTATCCTGCAGACCTCTGACTGTCAGCTGCAGATTCTGCCCGCTGACTGCTTCTGCCAGCCAACCGTCCGGAATGTTCAAAAGCTGAACGCTGTCCGCATCAAAGCTGATCGTCTTGCGTCGGATCTGCTCGATATCCGCGGATACCGTTACTGTTCCGTCAAAATCAGCATCCGCAAGCGATATGTCCGAAGGAAGATATTCTCTGATATCAATCGTATTCGTCACCGGTGCCGTCGCATCCGTCAGATCAAGTTCCTCTGCCGGGATCGTGATCTCCGAGATCTTATCCAGCACAGCCGCCCGCCCTGCAATTTTCACCGTTTCAGGAGACACCGTTACCGTTCCAGTCTGTTCATAACCATCCGCCGGTTCTCCTATAGCGGAAGCACTGATTGTGACCTCCTTTGTCTCCAGAATCGGAACGGTCACCTTTACGCTGTCCACATTTTTGCGGATTTCACTGCTGGTGATTTCGTTGCCGTCTGCATCCAGCAGGCGGATTGTCGCATCGATTTCCACATTCGCTGTCACATTATCCAGAGAAATATCCACCACTGCACGGCTTACCGCATTCACCGCTGATTCCGGGCCGCTGATGCTGAGTGTATTGGTTTCCATATCGATCCTGCCGGTCGCATATCCATCCGGAAGTGTCCCGTTTTTGGCAACCTCTATGCTTAACTGTCTTGTCTTTTTATTTTCTACCTGTAACTGTACATACTGTCTGTCTGAAGTGATCTTTTCCACATCCAGGCCGCTGCTTAACGACAGCTCGATCGGTACGCGCCCGTCATCTGTAATTTCAGACAGGTCTGCCTTTGCCGTCACGCTCTGCGCATCGATTGCACTGATTGCAGACTTCGGTGCGCGCACGGAAACACGGATCGTATCGGAATTGTCCACTATACGGTAGGTTTTCCCCTGTCCAGTCAGTGCCCCCGTATTGGTCAGCTGTACCTGTACATTATTGATATATTTATTTATCACCGGATCATTGATGTCAACCGCCAGCATCCACAGCACAACGGAAATCAACACCGCCATAATCTTCAGACCCAGATTGTGCATGAGCTTACTTTTCATTGTGGAACCACCCCTTCCAGCGTTTGTGCGCTTTCTCATCGGTCGGTTTTTTCTGAATAGATCTCAGCTTTTCTTCCAGTTCCTCCGCCGTCAGTCCTCTGCTTAACGTTCCTTCATAAGCGACGCTGATCTTGCCATTTTCCTCTGACACGATCACTGTCATGGAATCCGTTACCTCGGAAATACCGACGCCTGCACGGTGTCTCGTTCCGAGATCCTTGCTCAGACGCATATTGTCCGACAACGGCAGATAGCAGGTCGCATAGGTCACACGGTTCCCCTGTACGATCACTGCGCCGTCATGTAACGGCGTATTTTTTTCGAAAATATTGATCAGCAGCTGGCTGGTCACAATACCATCCACTGCAATGCCGGTACGTTCATATTCTGCCAGGGAGTCCAGCTGTCTGACAACGATCAGCGCGCCCGTCTTTGCCCGGGACATTTCCACACAGCCCTTTACGATCTCACGGATCGTCCGGTCGGAAAAGAGTCCCTCCTCCGGCTTGGAGGATTCAAAGGGAATGACGGAACGGATCAGATTTTTCTGTCCGAGCTGTTCCAGCGCCTTGCGCAGCTCCGGCTGCAGCACGACGATCAGCGCAATTGTTGCAAACTGAAACGCCGTCCTCGCAATCCAGAGGATCGTATCCATCTGCAGGATTTCGGCAATCACAAGAAATACCAGAATGACGAACACGCCCTTTAACAGCTGCCATGCCCTGGTATTCCGAATAAAGATCAGTAGATAATAGACCATCAGAGAAATGAGGATAATCTCCACAATATCCATTGGTCCTATAAATTGTATCTGTGTCAGATATCTGTCCGCAAACTCTTTGATCTGTTCCATTGTTCCATCTCACTATTTTCTGGTTTTGCCCTTCCCATGGCTGTGGCGGACATTCTGGTTTGCGCGCTGCGTCGTGATCCGTTTTACCCGCTTCTCCGGCACTGCCACTGCCATTTTGGGAACCGCTTTTACATAGTAATAATACTCATCATCTTCAAACTGCACTTTTTCAGTGCGCGCATAATCCAGATTGAACTGGAAAAACTGCATCACCAGTGCGATCAGCGCACATACAATACTGCCAAGAATCACGCCCGCCAGGGAAAAATTCGCGTCATACATCAGATCCCCGATCAGCAAAATTACGATATCTGCCAGCGTTCCGACCAAAACAGCGATCGCTCTGGAATAGTTAATGCTCATGCGGCGGATCGCATAAACCAAAATCGCTGTGATGGCAAACGCCGTCACTACAATCAGCATTTCTTTATTTTCGATCACGCCGGTTCCCATATCGCTGAAGCGCTGCAGCATGGTATCGCTTTCCCCGCCGCCAAACGCCTGCGCATTGCCGGTAATATATGCCAGCACATAATATACCACTACGCCGCCTGCAACCGCAGCCGCAGCTCCCGGTGTCCCGAACAGTCCCGCTGCCAGCGGAGCCGCATAAGGGATCTTCCACACAAACAGAAGCGGTGTCAAAAGCAGCAGCAAATGCGCTTTCGGTGCAAACCGCAGATAAATCACCAACACGATAATATAGGCAAGCAGCAGAACCACAACGCATTCCGCAGACAGCGCATAAGTATGCAGCAGCAGAAACATCGCGCTCAAAAATACCATCACACCCAGCGGGAGGAATGAGCACAGAAGCGCCGCCACCAGCGCGATCGCAACGTGGTCAATTTTTGCCATATAGCCCATTCTGCCGTTGATCGTCAGAAACAAAATAAGTCCCAAGACAAATTTCAACAGGGGAACGATAAATTCTTCATATTTTGTGTAAAAATTTTTTATGTATTCTCTGATTACAAGCAGCTGTGTCATCTTTTATTTCCTCTCTGCGGTTTCCTCTTCTCCATCCTGATCCAGGCAGTCCAGATACTCCAAAAATAACTGCAGCCTCTTCTTCGCTTTTGCATAACGGATCGTGTATATCACATAGGTAACTGCCACATATAAAACTGCCGCCATCAGATATAACGTCAAAATCTTCTTCGCCGTTCCCACCAGATCCATGGAATAAATATTTCCCATTACCTCTGAAAAATGAAATACAAGATATGCCCCCAGCCCGGCAAGGAAAGCTGCCGTTATCACTATCAGTGAAATAATAGTCTGTTTTCCGATATAATCGCTGCGAAAATATCCCACCACTGCGCGATCCTTCCGTCCACCGTGCTCTTCATACGATGCCATCTTGGTCATTCTGAGAACCTTTTCCTGATTGATCATCTGACCTCCTGTCCGTTTCCGATAGACAACGCCGCAAAATAAATTCTGGAAACGCCCTGCTGCCTGCAGACCGCCGCCATCGCATCTATCGTACTTCCTGTCGTATAGATATCATCAATAATTACAATTGCATTTAATTTTACATCATTTTGCCCTGCTTTAAAAGCCTTTTTCAAATTATTTCGGCGTTCCTGCCCATTTAAAAGCTTCTGCGGAACTGTATTTTTTGTCCGAATCAGCCAGTTGTTCTCCACCCGGAGCCCTAACTGTTTTCCAATTTCCAATGCCAGAAGCTCCGCCTGATTGTAGCCTCTTTTGCGCTTCCGCGCCGGATGCAGCGGAACAGGGACCAATGCGTCTACCTTCCAGGAAAGGATCTGCCGCCCCAAATGCCATGCCATCTCTTTTCCGAAAAAAGCGGCGTATTCCTGCCTGCCCGCATATTTGAACCGGTAAACCGCCTTTTTAACGCTCGCATACCGGTACAGGCTGATCCCTCTGTCATACAGATGTTTTTTATGCAGACAGTCCCTGCAGTATTCCTGATTTTCATCAGAAAGCTCCTTTCCGCACTTCATGCAAAGCGGCTGTCTGACATAAACAAGTTTCGGTGCACAGCTTCTGCACACCAGCGCTCCGGCCGGTTTCACCGGTCTGTCGCATACAGGACATCTTTGTGGAAATAATAGCGTTTTGAAATCGATCAAGCTTCCCCTTTCAGCTCTCTGATCCGAACGTCCAGACTGGTGTACCTGCGGTTTTCGCTTTCGTTTGCGATCATCTCCTGCACCACCTCGCGGCTTCCCAGAATCGTCACGCAGCCCCTTGCACGGGTGACACCTGTATACAGAAGGTTTCTGTTAAACAGGAGCCTCGGTCCTCCCAAAAGCGGCATAACCACAGCAGGATATTCGCTTCCCTGCGACTTGTGAATTGTGATCGCGTAAGCCAGCTCCACCTCTTCCATCTGCGGATAGGTATAGGTCACGCGGCGTTGCTCGTCGTATTCCACCAGCACCGTCTGTGCATATTCGTCAATTTCCCGGATTATCCCCATATCACCGTTAAAAATTCCAACTCCCTTGTCGATCGGGATGTCGTAACGGCTGACGACCTCCCATTCCAGCTGGTAGTTGTTTTTGATCTGCATCACCTTATCCCCCTCGCGGAACAGGGTATCGCCCAGCTGAACCTCCTTTTTGCCCTCCGACGGAGGATTTAAACAGCTCTGCAGTACGCCGTTTAACGTCTCCACACCAAGGCTGCCTTTCCGCATCGGCGTCAGCACCTGGATATCGAACGGTGAAGCCTTTACATATTTCGGCAGCATCTCTCCAATCAGCTGCACCATATGCTTGTAGATAACAGGGACACTGTTCCTCTCCAGAAAAAAGAAATCCCTGCTTTTATTTGTCAGCGCAATCTGTTCTCCTTTGTTAATCCGATGCGCATTGACAACAATATCGCTCTCCTGCGCCTGCCGGAAAATTTTCTGCAGGCAGACGACAGGGAACACCTCGCTGGCAATCAGACCTGTCCGGGACCCACGCTCGGCAGCTGATTCACGTCCCCGACCAAAATCAACCTCGTCCCCGGGCTGACCGCCTTCAACAGCGACTGAAACAGGTGGATATCAACCATCGACATCTCATCGACGATAATCACGTCCGCCTCCAGCGGATTGTCCTCATTCCGTTCAAAGCTCGCCTTTTTGCCGCTTTCCGGCATCGCCCCGGACAGCTCAAGCATCCGGTGGATTGTCCGCGCTTCGTAG